>Ga0118677_10002084_pt1 | contig 41012 bp, 21 predicted proteins | sample AliMusrvi5mmetaG_FD_86154 | JGI IMG/M metagenome (GOLD analysis project Ga0118677, IMG submission 86154)
GACGTGTCGAGGGTGCTGTTCTGGAGGGCGAGCGAATGGCCCACCGAGAGCGCACCGGCGGCGACGAGCGTATCGCCCTTATAGGTCGTGGCGGCGTTGATGGCCAGCGTGCCGGGGCCGTTCTTGGTCAGGCCGCCGTTGCCGCTGATGCCGCCCGCGGGACCGATCGTTGTATTACCGGAACCGCTGAAGATCACGCTGTTGCCGCCGTTGTCGATCGCCCCGTTCAGCACGGTCGTGCCGGTGGGGTCGGACGTGGTGATTGACTTCCCCGCCCCGCTCACCGTAATTGGCAGGTTGATCGTGTGCGTGACGCTGGGCGACTGGTTGTAGACCAGGTAGCCGTCCGAGTCGCCGCTCAGGGTGACCGCGCTACCGTTGAGCGTGAAACCGGTTCCCAAGTTGCCAGCCGTGGGGTTGAAGACCAGGCTGCTGAATTGGGCGATGCCCGAATTGTTGAGATTGCTGACCTGCGTATTGCCGTCGAAGATCAGCCTGTCGCCCGCCACGATGGGACCGTTCGTCCAGTTTGCGGCGTTACTCCAGTCACTGTCCGGGTTCGCGCCGCCGCTCCAAACCGGGCCGGAGCCGATGACCACGGCCACATAGTTATTGCCCCCGTTGACATCCTTGCTGAAGCTGTAGCGGAAGCCCGCGAGCTGGTCGAGGACCGAGAGATTGCTGGCGATGGGGTCCGTGCCGTTGTATTGGAAGAGATCGTAGGTGCCGATGGCGGCGAAGGGGGCGCCTGCCTGGTAGAGTCCCACGCCACCGCCGTTTATTACCAAGCCGTCCGTGCTCGTGACGTGGACGAGATCCAGGTTACCGCCATTGATCTTGAAGTTGGTGATGCTGCCCGGTTCGAGCGTCAAGGCACCCACGCTAAGGGTGCCGATATTGGTGGGGCCGCCCGGCCGGACGGTCGCGCCGCTGTCCACCGTCATCTTGCCCAAGACGCTGAAATTGGTATTCCCGGTCAAGGTCTGCCCGACCGCCAGGTGGTAGTCGGTGGCCTGCGTCACGTCCAGGGTGGTGCCGTTGGCAAGGGAAATGGTGGGGGTTTTCGAGATCGAGCCGCCCGCGCCGATGGCCAAGGTGCCGGCCGAGACGGTCGTGTCGCCGGTGTAGGTGTTGCTGCCGGTGAGGGTCAGCAGGCCGGGGCCGGACTGGGTCAGGTTGCCGTCGCCGGAAATCTGGCCCGACAAGATCTGGTTTGCCGAACTGGCGTAGTTGAGGACCGTATTTTTCGCCACGCTATTCGTAGTGACGAAATTGATGTTGCCCGCGTAGTTGCTGCTGCCGGTACCGACGTCGTACCCCAAGGAGCCTGTGCCGCCAATATACAACACGCCTGGACCGAATTTATCGCCTCCGGTTAGGGTTATTGGCCCAGAGAAACTACTAGCGCCATTCAGCCATATGTGGCCATCGCAACGAGAACTCCCGCTGGAATAGACTGCTGATAGCGAGACTTTGCTGGCATCGGACATATCGGATATGCTTCCAGCGTAAACATAAGTAGGACTATCACCCCTTGCGTCAATTTGCAAGGTTCTTGCACCGGTCCCCGTGCCGGTAATTGGGCCGTTAAACTGGAACCAGGTGTCATTCGTATTCGATCCATTTAGATACACAGTTCCTGAGCCGTTGCCTGCCAAATTGAGCGGACGGTCGGTGACGACGTAGGGAGTGTATCTGTCGGGCCCTTGGCCTCCAATGTACTGGAGTCTGGTGCCGGCGTAGAGGTCAATGAGGGCGTTGTCGCCGGTGGGCGCACCCAATGGGCCGTCAACGCCGATGTTGGATAGGGGAACGCTGTAGGCCAGCGTGCCGCCCTTGACGCTCGTCTTGCCGGTATAGCTGTTGTTGCGGGAGAGAACCACCGATGAATGGCCCACAGTAACAAGTCCGCCGCCACCGCTCACCACTCCGCTGAGGTTAGCAGTGCCCGCATTACCATTGATGGTATCAACGGTCGTATCTGCGTTGAGCGTGATGGGGCCGCTCCAATTGAAGCCCCACCCGTTGACACTGGCGATCTTCCCTCCGTTCGAGATCAGGGCGTTCGCCGTGGTGACTCGGTCAAACTCGATGGTGGCACTCGAATCGAGCGTGACCGGTCCCGTTCCCAAAACACCGCTCAAGTCCGGACTGATGCCACCGACCATGGTGCCACAATGCAGCAACCCGCCGCTGACGATGGTTCCGCCGCTATAGGTATTGGGGACCAAACCATCGATTTTCAGCGACCCGTTACCGGTCTTTATCAAGGCGAGGACACCGCTGCCGTCCTGAAGTTTACCCGAGAAGGTAGATGACGTGTCGGCATCGCCGAGCGTGAGTGTCGCGGTACCGCCGGAAAGGCTATTGGTAACGATGCCCCCGCCGGTAAGCCCGTTGAGCGTCGGACTAAAGCCGGCGAGGTCCAGCGTGCCGCCGACTTGCACGCCGTTCATGCCGGCGGTGCCGTGGGGAAGTGCGTTTGTGTTGCCGATCTGCAAGGTTCCCGCGGAAATTTTCGTGAGACCGGTGTAGGTGTTTGCGTTTTGGATGATCAGCAAGCCGCTGCCCTGTTTGGTCAGCCCGGTGTCGCCCGTGATGGATTTGGATCCCGTCAGGGTGTAGGTCTTTGTGTTGTCGAAGAGCACCGACGAGGGCAAGACGTTGTCCACGGAAATGTCGACCGTGGTCGAACCGCTGCCCACGGAGTCGTCAAAGAGGACGGACTTTCCATTCGCGTACGCGACGGTGCCCGAGCCATCAGACCAGTTGAGTACGCTGCCGGAAGTGCTCCATTGCAGGGGATCAATCGTATCCGCGCCCCTCCAGGTGAAATCCGCAGTGGCCGGCGTAAAAACATGATAGGTGAAAGAGATCGACCCCGACCAGATGGGGGCGTCAGCGTAACCGTTTCCGATAGACAATCGAGCGGTACCGAGATCAATAGTATCTGAGAAGTCAGTGCCGGCATTTTTCGTGACATTCACCGTAGTTCCCTGACCGTCATCGCCATCGCCCCAGTCTAGTTTCGCGGCGACATTGCCAATAGGAGAGTAGCCGCCGACTTGCAGAAGGGCATTTGTGCCGGGATTCTCTGGCGCGGGATCGACGTAAAAGCAGATGTCCGAAGCCCAGTTGTCTATCGGGGCGTAATCGAGTCTCGCGTTAACGGAGACTGAGTCTAGAATCGAGCCGGTGGGCAGGGATCCCTTCTCGATCCAGGTTATTAAACCATCAATGCCAGCCGGTATAGTAGTCCCACTATCTTGCACCCCAAGATCGTAGGTGACGGTGGCCGCTTGCGCCGCAAGGCCCGGCAAGAGGATGACGGCCAACACCAGGGCGGCCAGGAAGTTTTTCGTACACGATAAGAGCTTGGATCTCACAGCGCATCTCCCGAAAAAATGAACAGAATAGTTCGTGGCACCCCAATTAGTACCACCCACAAATTCAGCGTAACCGAAAGCCGCAAAAAAGTAAAGCAATATTGATTGGACTTTTACGACAAAATTTTTGGAATTTTTGTGGATAATTCCGCCAAAGGCCCGGTTTTATAACTCGTTTTAGGATTAGGAGTTAGGGGGAAGTATTCAGTTTTTGTCCCGGAGGGACATTTGACAAATAGCCCAGCAGTTCACTGCTGGGTTTGGGATAACCTAGGAATTTCCGGAGTCCCGTTAGGGACGATTGAAACCGAACCAGGAATTCGTCTTCAGTCGTCCAGCCGGTCGATCGCGTTGCGAACCCAGCGACGACCATGCTTCGCACGGTGCCCGCGCTGGGCTAATATCAATCGTCCTTCCAGGACGGGGATCGGCGGGGTCGGGAGACCCGCGCCGAACAGAGGCCACAACAGGTTCCTGCCCCGGAGGGGCATCTGAGAATAGCCCAGCGATTTATCGCTGGGTTGTGGATCACACGAACTTTCAGTCCCGAGAGGGACGACTGAAATCCCGCCTTTTTCAGTCGTCCCTCTCGGGACTACATTTGATCGCGTTGCGAACCCAGCGATAAATCGCTGGGCTATTATCAATCGTCCTTCCAGGACGGGGAACCACCTGTTGTGGCCGGTCTCCTGGCCGAGCCACCCGGGAGACCCACGCCGAACAGAGGGATTGAAAATTGAAAATTGAAAATTGCAAATTGCAAATTGAAGACCGAAAACGGGGCCGCTTAATCTTCCCTTTTTTCCCTTATTTTTCTGGCCCCCTACTTTTCTGTCAAAAGTCCGTTGAACTGTTTTAGCCCCTCCTAACTCCCAACTCAGGGGCCTGACGTCCACAATCGCAGCGGTTAGAATAAGCTGTTTTCAGCCCCATGGGAGACTGCTGCATTGAAACCGATTGTTGGCGACTGGTACGATCACCCGGAATACTACGACCTCTCGCTTCGCGACGACACGCCTCTGGAGGCGAAGTTCCTCGAAGCGGCTTGCCGAAAGTATTGCGATTTTCCCGTGCATCGGCTGGTGGAGCCGGCCTGCGGCTCGGGACGGCTGGTGGTCGAAATGGCCGCCCGCGGTTACCAGGTGACGGGCCTGGATCTGAACGAGAAGGCATTGGCTTTCCTGCGCAAGCGGTTGAAGCGACGAAAGCTCCGCGCCGAGGTTCTCCTGGCCGACATGACGGAATTCACCCTCTCTCAGCCGGCCGATGCTGCTTTCTGCCTCTTGAACAGCTTTCGGCACCTCTTGACCGAAGCGGCCGCCAAGAGCCACCTTGAAACCGTGGCCCACAACCTGCGGCCGGGCGGGATCTATATTCTCGGGCTGCACCTCGTGCCGCCCGATGCCTACGAGAATGCCATTGAACGCTGGCGGAGCAGTCAGGGAAAGACACAAATCAGCACCGATTTGCGTGTCACCGCGACCGATCGCCGCCGCCGCATCGAGACGTTGCAAGTTTCGCTCCTCGTGCGCCGCAGCGAAAAGCTTTGGCGATTCCGCGGCAAGTTCGATCTGCGGCTGTACACCGCCCCGCAGTTCCGCAAACTCTTGACCAGCGTGCCGGCCTTTGAACTCTGCGAAGTCTACGATTTCTGGTACGAGATTGACGAACCACAGAAATTTAATAACGAAATCTCGGATACGGTGTTTATCCTCAGGAAGAGGATTGCAAATTGTTAGGTTTCCTGGCTCCTCACCACCGCATTGCCAGTGTCCAGGAGCTTACTCCCGAGCGGCTTCGTGGGCTGGGTCTGGAAAATTTGCTTTTGGACGCCGACTGCACGCTGAAACGCTACCGTAGCGAGCAGCCTGCCCCAGGCGTGGCCGAGTGGATTAAAACGCTGCGGCAAGCCGGCATTGGGCTTTGCCTGGTCTCCAATGGCCTTGGCGAGCGAATCGGGCAGTTCGCCGAGCGTGTCGGTCTGCCCTTCGTGGCCAGGGCATTGAAGCCTCTTCCCCTGGGCTGCCGCCGCGCAATGCGCAAGATGGGTTTTCGTCGCGAGAGCACCGGCATGGTGGGAGACCAACTTTTCGCCGACATCCTGGCGGGTCGGCTGGCCGGACTAAAGACCTTTTTAGTGGATCCGATCCATCCGGAAGAGGAGCCGTGGTTTACCCGGCTCAAGCGCGGCCCGGAACGCTGGTTGTTGCGATAACCCCACGTTGTGGCCGGTATCCTGACCGAGCCACCTGGGAGACCTTCGGTCGGGCCTTTCGGCGGGGTCGGGAGACCCGCGCCGAACGTGGTTGTTGCGATAGGGAGCACCCTTCCGATATAATGCATCGGGCCGACCCATTTGTCCCTTGGCGGACATCCATCAATTCAGAGTTCGGCGCGAGTCTCCCGAGTTTTAATGGAAACGCCACGATGATCCATCGCGCATCTTTTCTGGCACTCTTCGCCATGTCGCTAGCGGCGCCAAGCCTGTTTCCGCGGGCAAGCGCGGCAGCAGGGGCGCGTTCAGCCGCAACCGCCAACCCGACCGCTAACCAGGCAGCCATCGGCGCCCTCCGTGCGGCCATCGAAGACCTGACGTCTACCTTCGGTGAGCGATATCCAGGCGGCAAGGAGTATTTGGCCCGACTGGATGAAATTTGCAAGGCCGCCGAGTCCGGGGACAAGGCTGCGAAGCAGGGCCTCGATGGGAAGTTCGAGCAGCTTCAACGAATGGCCTTGACCGCCAATCCGTTGGTCAGCGGGCAACCGATCGTGTTCACGGCCCGCGCGCAGTACGCGGCGGTCTACCACGCCATCGACACGCTCTTCCAGATTGGCGAGGCGACCGACGGCAAGTACGTGCGTGGCGGTGCGCTCAAGCTTTTCGACCCACGCAGCGGCGAGACCAAGACGCTCCTCGAATCGCCGCAGGGAACGGTTCGTAGTCCCTGCGTCCATTTCCGCGGTCAGAGGATCTTGTTCTCGATGCGGCGCACGCCGAAGGAGAACCTGCACATCTTCGAGATCCATGCCGATGGCAGCGGCTTGCGGCAGTTGACGAAGGCCGAGGACGTCAGCGACTTCGATCCGATCTACCTGCCGGATGAGAGCATCGTCTTCTCCTCGACCCGCGAGCCGAAGTTCAATATGTGCAGCCAGGACATCGGCGCCAATCTGTTCCGCATGGAGAGCGACGGGGCAAACATCCACCAGATCACCAAGAGCACGCTCTTCGAGAACCAGGCGTCACTGACCCCCGACGGCCGGATCCTTTATAAGCGGTGGGAGTACGTGGACCGCAATTTTGGCGACGCCCACGGCTTCTGGTCGGTCAATCCCGACGGCACCAATCAGGCACTGGTGTGGGGCAACAATAAAGCCGACCCTGGCGCGGTGTACTACCCTCGGATCATTCCCGGCACCAGCCGGCTGTTGTGCATCCTCAGCACGCACCATGCCAACATGTGGGGCGCGCTGGCAATTATCGACCCCCGCATCGATACCGACCGCAATGTGTCGATCCTCCGCACGTGGCCGGCTAGCGTCAAGGGCACCTTGACCGACAGGGACAATTTCAACTGCGATCGTCTCGGCGGCGTACGCCCCAAGTACGAGGATCCGTGGCCGCTTTCCGATAAGTACTTTCTCTGCTCCCGGCAGTCCGGCAATGGCCAGATGGGCATTTATCTGATCGACACCTTCGGTCACGAGCTTCTGCTGCACGCCGAGGCGCCGGGTTGTTTCGGCGCCATGCCGCTGTGCACCAGCCCGCGTCCGCCGCTGCTCGCCGCCCGACGGGACCATGCCGGCCACGAAGGGCTGATGTACGTGGATGACGTCTATCAGGGAACGCACATGCAGGGCGTCAAGCGGGGCGCTGTGAAGAAGCTCCGCATCGTCGAGTCGCCGGAAAAACGCGGCTGGACGAACGGCAAATGGTATGGGCAGGGGTTCCAGGCCCCGGGCATGAACTGGCACGACTTCACCGCCAAGCGGATCATCGGCAGCGTGCCCGTCGAGCCTGACGGCAGCGCCTATTTCAAGGTGCCTTCGGACCGTTTCCTCTACTTCCAACTGCTGGACGAGAACGACATGATGATCCAGTCGATGCGGAGCGGGACCGTGCTGCAAGCGGGAGAGAAGATCGGCTGCGTGGGTTGTCACGACCGGCGGCTCTCGGCGCCACCCATCAGGCCATCCGCCCCGCTGGCGCTCACCCGTGCGCCGAGCAAACCCGAGCCGTGGTACGACCAGGGCCGGATCTTCAGTTACCTTTCCGAGGTTCAGCCGGTGTTCGACAAGCACTGTGTCTCGTGCCACGACTTCGGCAAACCCGGCGCCGCGAAGCTGATCCTGGCCGGCGATCGCGATCCATTTTTCAACGCCTCCTACACGCAACTCCACCGCAAGCGTTATATCACCGTCATCGGGGCCGGGCCAGCCGGCATCCAGCCCCCTTATTCCTGGGGCGCGCATGCCAGCAAGATCATCGCGGTCCTCCGCGCCGGGCATAAACACGATGGCACGGAAGTCAAGCTTGACCAGGAGAGCATGGCTCGGCTGACGACCTGGATCGATCTCAATGCGCCCTACTATCCGACCTACTACAGCGCCTACCCCGACAATATTGCCGGCCGTTGCCCGTTGGGCGACGGGCCGCTGAACCGGCTGGGGCAACTCGCTGGCGTGAACTGGTCCCGCGAGTCCAATTTCGGTTCCAGCAGTGGGCCGTGGGTCAGCTTTGATCGACCCGAACTCAGTCCGTGCCTGATAAAACTGAACAAGAACAGCCCACAATACAAGGAAGCCCTGGCCCTGATCCAGCGCGGAAAAGAGTCGCTCGCCAAACAGCCGCGGGGTGACACGCTGGACTTTGTCCCTTGCGCAACCGACCAGCGCCGCGAGGCCACCTACGCCGCGCGACAGCAGATCGAACTCCGCAACCGCGAGGCGATCCGCAATGGCCAAAATACCTACGATCCCTGAACTCTTGCCCAGGAGTAGATTGCCATGAGAATTGTTTTGAAAACATCGAACGGATTCTCCGCGGCGTGGCAGAGGAACGCGAACGGCTGAGAATCGAACTGAAGGCTGAATCGCGGGTGAACGCGCTTGCCTACCCTTCCGGCTTCTGCTCCGCCAGACCCAGCAACTCATCCAGTGGCCGGGCAAGTCGGCGGAAGTCGGCGGCCGGCATCGCAAGCGTATCCCACTTGGCCGAGATCGGGCGGGCGTGGCCGGCGTAGTCCATGAGGCGCACGGCGACGAACGCATAGAGCTTGTTGCGGAACTCGAACAACTGCTCGTAAGGCAGCGGGGCGCGGTCTCCCAAAATGTTATAGGCAAAGACAAACAGCCCGCGGAAGCCCTGGCCAAACAGTCGCTCCCATTGGGCTAGGCTCACCAAATCATCTCGCGTGGACCAATTTTTCCAATACTGTTTTTGGATATCGCCGCTAGGAAATTTCCGGCCCTTGACGTCGACCAGCCAACTCGATTGGCCGAGGCACGAAACGATGAAGTCGAGGCTTTTGAGAGAACCGCCATCGCTCAGCACGCTCCGCTTCGCCTCATCGACCGCCACGTACGGCACGCCACGACTGCGGAGGTACGCTTCAAACGCCGCTTCGTAATGGTTGTCGCGATTGGCCACGGGATGGTGAGGTTAGCGAGTGACCAACGGTTTGCTCCTAATCGAGGACTCCGCGCTCATTCTACCACGGCCTCCTTCCGCGTTGCAAGCCAAGCATCGAGTGCAAGCAACAACTGCCCCGCGCCCAGCGAGGCTCGTTCCATCCAGTCGGTACTCACCCGCAGCGTCTGCTCGGCTGCGCGGCGGTAGTCGTCGCGGCCGGCGTGCCTGGCCAACCGCAACAAAGCGCTGGCAGCCAGACCGGTACTGCTGGGAACCGGCGTGTCCCAGAGGTCTTTTTTGCGGGCGATGAGCGGTTCGTGATCGCTGGAAGTGTAAAAGAAGCCGCCGCCATCGGCGTCGGCAAATCGCGCGAGCATGGCATCGGCCAAGTGGGTTGCTTCCTCGAGCCAGCGACGGTCCGACTGCGTTTCGTGGAGCGTTATGAGGGCGTTGCATAGGCTGGCATGGTCGTCGAGAAAGGCATCCTGCCGAGCCTGGCCAGCCCGCCAACAATGCAGCAATCGCCCCCGATCGTCGCGAAGATGGGTGAGCAGGAAGTCGGCAGCGGATGCAGCCGCCGTGCGATAGCGCGGTTCATCGAGTAGGGCGCCGGCCTGGGCCAGTGCGTCGATCATCAGACCATTCCAACTCACCAGCACCTTCTCGTCGCGAGCGGGCCGCACCCGGCATGCCCGGGCTTCGAGCAACAAGGCGCGATCGGCCGTTAATTCCTCCTCCAGCGATGCGGCGTCGCGGCCGAGGATCTTGGCGCAGTGAGCGATCGGCTTGGCGAGATGCAGGATATTTTGGCCTTCAAAATTACCGGCCGCGGTCACGTCATAAACCTTACCGAAGGCGGCCGCGCGCTCGTGCCCAAGCACCGCCTGCAGCTCCTGTAGAGTCCAAACATAGAACTTGCCCTCCTCACCTTCGCTGTCGGCGTCCTCCGCGCTATGGAATCCGCCCAGCGGATCGGTCATGTCGCGGAGCACGTAGTCGAGCGTCTCGCGGACGACGCAGAGGTACTCTTTCCGTTCGGTCTCCTGCCAGGCAGTGAGATAACATTCGGCCAGCATGGCATTGTCGTAGAGCATTTTTTCAAAGTGCGGCACGAGCCATTCAGCATCGACGCTATAGCGGTGGAAGCCGCCGCCGAGATGGTCGTAAATACCACCCGCCGCTAGATGATCGAGCGTGACAACAACCATCTCCAGCAACGGTTCATGTCGCGAGGTCCGCCAGCGGGCCAAGAGCAGCTTGAGGTCGGTGGCGTGGGGGAACTTGGGCGCCGAGCCGAAACCGCCCAGGCGGTCATCAAAAGCCTGGGCCAAAGCGGCTTCCGCCGTTTGCAGCGGGGCCTCATTCAACTTGGCCGACCTGTCGCCCACGCTGTACTGGGCCTGGAGAAACTGCACCACCTTTTCGGCCTGCTGGAGGACGTCGTGGCGGTGATCGCGCCACATGGCGGCCACACTCGAAAGCACATCGCCGAAGCCCGCCATTCCGCCCCGGCCGCGCAGCGGCCAATAGGTGCCGCCGAAGAATGGTTTCTGCTCGGGCGTGAGAAAAACCGACATCGGCCACCCGCCCTGGCCGGTCATCACCTGCACGGCTTCCATATAGATCTGGTCCAGATCCGGCCGCTCTTCGCGATCGACCTTGATGCTTATGAAATCGCGGTTCAAGAGTTCCGCAATCAGGGGGTTCTCAAAACTCTCGTGGGCCATCACGTGGCACCAATGGCAGGCCGAATAGCCGACCGAGAGGAAGATCGGCTTCTGCTCGGCACGGGCACGCTGGAGCGCTTCCGGGCACCAGGGTTGCCAATCGACGGGGTTCTCTGCGTGTTGCAGCAGATACGGGCTGATTTCTTGACTGAGATTGTTCATGCGGAATTCTACATCCCCAGAGCATCTTCCAGGGCGGTGCGGACGGTTTGCAGGGCCGGAAGTTCCTTATTCGTCGCGTAGCGATGTGATGATGGTAGCCGTGGGTTTCAACCGGAAAGCGTCCCCCAAATTCAATTTTCGTCGCGTAGCGACGCCTGAAATTGGCCGACCCAACTTGCCAACGCGAACTCAATCGTCGCTACTCAATCGTCGCTACGCGACGAGCGAAATTTGCGATGCACCCCTACCCGTGGGTTGAAACCCACGACTACCGTCACATCGTCGCTATGCGACGGCCAAGGGCCGCAACGGCAACAGGGCGCAACAAAAGTATCGACAACAGGTGAGGCGTTTCATCGCGCCACCCTACGGTCATTATATTGCGCCCAAGCGGCCAACTGCTAGTGTACCCCGGTTTCGAGTCGCGACGGGTATTTAGACCCCGAAAGGGGCGCGGCGGGGCTACGCTCCGCTCCACGCCCCACGCCCCACGCCCCCAGCTCCACGCTCCACAAGAGGGGGCACTGCGCGGCGGGGCTGCAACCTGCGTGGTAGAATAGAAGGATGATCGAAGTTCAGGGATTGACCAAATACTACGCCGACCTCCGTCGCGGCCGATTCGTGGCGTTGGATGGGCTGAGTTTTTATGCGCTACCGGGCCAGGTCTATGGTCTTCTTGGCCCCAATGGGGCAGGAAAGACCACCGCCCTGAGGATCCTCAGCACCGTCCTGCGCCCCAGCAGCGGCACGGCTCGGGTCAACGGTTACGACGTGGTCCTGCAACCCTCGCAGGTCCGCCGCCAGATCGGCTTCATGTCGGCCAATACAGGCATTTATGACCGCATGACCGCTTGGGAGATGGTCGAATATTTTGGCCGCCTCCACGGTCTGCCACCCGCCGAGTTGACCCAGCGCATGGAATCGCTCTTCGAGAAATTCAAGATGAACGACATTCGCGACGTGCTGGGGGCGAAGATGTCGACGGGCATGCGGCAGAAGGTGTCGATCGCCCGGGCCATCGTGCATGACCCGCCGGTACTGATTTTCGACGAGGCCACGGCCGGGCTCGACGTTCTGGTGGCGCGGGCCTTGCTTCACCGCGTGGCCGAGCTGCGTCAAAACGGCAAGTGCATCATTTTTTCCACCCACATCATGCGCGAGGCCGAAAAGCTCTGCGATCGCCTGGCGATCATGCACCGGGGCAAAATTCTGGCGGAGGGCACGCTGGAGGAACTTCGCCAGGAGCATGACGAGAACGACCTGGAAGAAATCTTCTTCCAACTGATTTCCCGGCACGAACAATTCCGCGTGCCGGCCGCCGAGAACGACCTGGTTTGATCGAGCGAAGATGAATTTTACAAACGTCAGACTCATTCTCACCCGCGAAGTCCGCGACCAGATGCGCGACCGGCGGACGCTGTTCATGATCTTCGTGCTGCCGATCCTGCTCTATCCGCTGCTGGGAACGACCTGCCTGCAGATGCTCCAGTTCCAGACGCAGAAATCGGTGACGGTGCTGGTCGTCGGCGGCGGGCAAATGGCCTCCGCTTCGACGCCGCTGATCAGAGGCTCCGAATTCCTGCCGCAACTCTGCATGAACGTTCCCAGCGGCACCGAGTTACTGACATTGGAAATGGCACCCGAAGGGCCGCCTTCTGGCGGCGACGCGGCGGGCGACTGGACGGCCGAGGCGAGCCGGTTGGTGCAGGCCAAAAAATTCGACGCGGCCCTGGTCTTTCCGCCCGACTTCGCCGCGCGGCTGGAGGCTTATCGCAAGGCCATCCACGACAACACCGTGAAGAAGCCCTCACCCCCTGCCACTCTCCCAAAGGGAGAGGGGAGTTCAAAGGCCCCGCCCCCTCTCTCGAAGGGAGATGGGATCGTGGCACCATTGCCTCCTCTATCGAAAGGAGAAAGGGGTGGGGTGGAAATTCCCCGACCCAAGATCATTTATACAACAGCCAACGAACGATCGCTGATGGCCTGCAACCGGCTGGCGGTGGTTTTGGATCGCTGGACGGAAGAGGTCGGCAAGACGAACATCGTGGCGGGCGGCATGTCTGCCCAGGCAGTGCGGCCCTTCGCGATCGACAGTTCAAACCTGGCCGGCGAATCGGCGAGCAAGTCGACAAACCTCTGGTCGCGGATGCTGCCCGTGCTGCTCTTGCTGTGGGCCATGACCGGCGCATTCTATCCGGCAGTTGACCTCTGTGCGGGCGAGAAGGAGCGCGGCACGCTGGAAACCCTGTTGAGCAGCCCTGCCGAGCGGAGCGAAATCGTGCTGGGAAAACTGCTGACGATCATGGCTTTCAGCATGGTCACGGCGGCCTTGAACCTGATCTGCGCGGGAGTCACCGGATACTTGATCTTTCGCCAAAAGCAAGACTTTGGCGGACCGCCGGGGTGGGCGGTGCTGTGGCTCTCGCTGGCCCTCATTCCGGTGTCGGCCCTGTTCAGCGCGCTCTGCCTGGCCCTGGCCTCGTTCGCCCGCAGCACGAAGGAAGGCCAGTATTATCTCATGCCGCTCTTGATGCTGGTCTTGCCAATGGCCGTGTTGCCAATAGTTCCGGGCGTGGAACTGAACCTGGGCAACAGCTTGATTCCGATCTCCGGATTGGTGCTGCTGCTGAAGACCTTGTTGGAAGGTTCCTATATGCAGGCGCTACAGTTCCTGCCGGTCGTGTTGGCCGTGACGATGGCCTCTTGCTGGCTGGCTGTCCGCTGGGCAGTGGAACAGTTCAACAAAGAGTCGGTGATCTTCCGCGAGAGCGAGCGGTTTGCCGTCGGACTTTGGATGCGGCACCTGATGCGCGACCGCGCGGCAACGCCTTCGGCCGCCGAGGGGCTGTTCTGCGGCGTGATGATTCTGGTCCTGAGCTTTATCTTCCGCTCTTCGATAGCGCCGCCGACGGGTTTCGACGGCTTTGCCCGCGTGACCTTGGTTTTGCAATTGGCCGTGATTCTGACGCCCGCGCTTTTGATGGCGGTGGTCCTGACGAGCAGTCCGCGGCAGACGCTTCTGCTGCGGCTGCCGCGCTGGAAGATGATTCCCGCGGCCGCAGTCCTAGCGGTGGCCATGCATCCCTTCGTCATTGTGCTGAACTCCTTGATTATGCATCTTTACCCGATCGCACCCGAGATGAAACGGCTCGTTGACGATTTGCAAACAAAGTTTGCCGCAGCCGATTTGGGGTTGCTGATCCTCTGCGTGGCCGCCGTGCCGGCGGTTTGCGAAGAGCTGGCTTTTCGCGGCTTCATCCTTTCCGGATGCCGCCATCTGGGCAACAACTGGCGGGCGATCATCGTCAGCGCGATCTTGTTCGGCGTCACGCATGGTTTTCTCCAACAATCGATCAACGCCTGTCTGCTGGGAATGGTGTTGGGCTATCTGGCCGTGAGGAGCGGGAGCCTGCTGCCCGGCGTGATCTTCCACTTCCTGCACAATACGATGACCGTCCTCAGCGCGAAAATCACTCCCGAGTTGATCGATCGCGTTCCTGGCCTCGGTTTCCTCGTGCAATCCAGCGGTGAAGGCCCGGCCTATCAGTGGCCCGTTTACCTCTTTGGCGGCGTGACGAGTCTTGCCGTACTGGGTTGGTTCACTTGGTTCCCGGACGCGCGAAGTCCCGAGGACGTTTTGCAGGAAGTCTTCGAGCGATCGACCGAGGATTCGTCGATCGCGGCAAAGGGCTAACCACGAAACATACGAAAAGGGAAAACATGGAGTACGAACGTATCGCCATCTAATTCTTTGTTTTATTCCTTGACTTCTTTCGTGTATTTTGTCCGTTTCGTGGTCTATCTCTTATGCCCATCGCCCAAAACGCCTCACCGCGGTGCCTGCGAGCCTGCTGGGTCTTTCCCGTGACTGGGCCGCCTCTGCGCGACGCCGCGGTCACGATTTTCCAAGGCCGAATTATCGCTGTCGGCAACCCGCCGGACGACGTGCCAATCGAAGACCTGGGACACGCGGCCATTGTGCCGGGCCTAATCAACACGCATACGCATCTGGAATTCAGCGATCTGCCCAGTCCCATCGGCTGTCCGGGCATCGAGCTTGTCGAGTGGCTCCGCTGTCTGATCCAGCGGCGCGCCCACGCGCCGCTACTGAGTCGCTCATCCATTGAACGGGGCTTGCAAGAGAGTGTCCGTCAGGGTGTCACCACGATCGGCGAAATCGCACAACCGGGCGGGACCAAGGATGCCTATCTCGCATCGCCCTGTGGGGGCACGCTTTTCCTGGAATTGATTGCCCCCCGCATCGAGCGATTGGAAGCCGCGATGGAAGCCGCCCAGAAGCATCTCCTTGATGTTGGACAGTGGCAGACAGTTGGGTGGGCCGAGCGGGCACCCACGCGAAGCGTTGGTCGACGAGTCCCATCAGAAAGCTCTTGGCAACCGGGCTTGAGTCCACATGCCCCGTATACGGTTCATCCCGAACTGCTTGCCCGGGCCGTGGATCTCTCCGTTGAGCAGGGGATACCGCTGGCCATGCACTTGGCCGAATCGCGTGAGGAGATCGATTTCCTTCGCAATGGCCGCGGACCATTTCGCGAGTTGCTGGAATCGCGGGACGCCTGGGATTCGACTGCCCGGCCGCACGGCGCTCGGCCACTGGACGAACTTCGTGTACTCTCGCGTGCCCATCGGGCGTTGATCGTTCACGGCAACTATCTCGACGACGAAGAGATCAATTTCCTCGGCCGGCAGCGGTCCCGAATGGCCGTAGTCTACTGCCCGCGGACCCATGCGTGGTTTGGCCACGCGCGTTATCCGCTGGAGAAACTCTTGGCTGCCGGCGCGATCGTGGCCTTGGGCACCGACAGCCGGGCCTCTTCGCCCGACCTCAGCCTGTTGGCCGAGATGCGGCATGTCGCCCGCGAGTTTCCTGCCATGAGCCGCGCGACAATCCTGGAACTTGGCACACGGAGCGGGGCGCGGGCGTTGGGTTTTGACTCTCAAATCGGCACGCTGGAGCCAGGTAAGTGGGCCAACCTGGCCGTCGTTGCCTTGCCGGAAGACGCCGCAACCGATCCGCACGAACTACTCTTGGATGCAGCCGGCGGAGTAGTCGCAACCTGGATCCACGGTCAAAGAACCCTGTTGTGGCCGGTCTCCTGACCGAGCCACGCCGCAGACAATTTACCGGGAGACCTTCGGTCGGACGTTTCGGCGGGGTCGGGAGACCCACGCCGAACTTAGCTGAACAGGGGCACAACAGGTTCCTGCCCCGGAGGGGCATTTGATAATAGCCCAGCGATTTATCGCTGGGTAAGAAGGCAGGTGAGACCGAGAGTCCCGTTAGGGACGATTGAAACGGAACCAGGAATTCATTTTCAGTCGTCCCGCCGGGACTAATGTTTGATGGCATCGCGAACCCAGCGACGACCATGCTTCGCACGGTGCCCGCGCTGGGCTATTCTCGATCGTCCTTCCAGGACGGGGATCGACGGGGTCGGGAGACCCGCACCGAATAGAGTCTCAAATTTGCAATTCTCAATTCTCAATCTCTATTTCTTCCCTCTCCTCCGCGCTCCGATCCCCATCACCAACCCGGCGGCAAGCAAGAGGGCCAGCGTTCCCGGCTCAGGAACCGGTGCAACCGCGCTCATGGTGGGCGAGGCCGATTGAACCGGGGAGCCGCTGAACGAAGGATCGAAGATCAGCGTCCCGCCGGCACCGACGGTCAGGCTTTGATTGTCCGGCAGGGCGGGTGAATTTCATCCGTTCTCGCCGAAAAATGACAATTCCCCGCTTTCCGCACTCAAACCCGGAAGATCCCGAAAAATGGACCAGACCCCGGACTTCGCTTTCGCTCAATCGTCCCTCTGAGACGGGAAAATGCCCCACCTGACCGAGCCTCGCTGCCGATCGAAGCAGGGTTTATGGGAAAGAAACGACAGAAAAATAAGAGGAGTGGAAAAATATGAATGCGGATTCTCCTCTCCATTCATGTTATCTGTGGTTAAATCTGTATTGTCATAACCCCCAGGAATGAAAAAGAACCGGCTGTCGCGACCCCTACTCCTCAGCCAGCCCAGATGCGTTGCAAGTCTTCTGGGCTGATGGCCGTTTCCACGGCGCGAAGAATTGCTTCGAGTTTATCTCGATCGTCAATCTCGCGTATTTCGGGCATAAGCCAAATTGCCGACGCACCGAACTTGAGTCTTAGAGCTACTTCAATGCCTTGGCTGATGCCTTGGCTGATGCCTTGGCTGATGCCTTGGCTGATGCCTTGGCTGATGCCCTCCCTAAGCCCTTCTTCCCGTCCATATCGTTCTGGTGTGGTGATAAAAGGCATCTGCTTTTCCTCCCTAAACTGTTTGACTTGATCCCAAAATGCTTTTTCCAAAGGTTTCGGAAGATCCATCATCCAATCGATCAGGCGAAACAACTGCGAAATCTGGTTTTCGCTCCAACCCCGATCGACCAATCCCCGGATCAATCGAAACTTCCGATCCTTCCGCTCGCTTTGGTCCTGGCGGGTCTCCAAGGTGTCCAAGTGGGCCAAAATCACGGTGGCAAAAGGATTCGGGCTTTGCTCCAGTTCCTGCCGCCTGCTCACGTAATCCAGAAGCTTCACGACCGGAAATTGGAGTTCGGCCTTTACGCCCCAACGGCGGTAGCCAAAGCGGTCTGGACGCCAACGGGGGTTGTCGTCGCCCAGGACGGCAAAACTGGCCACCTCTCTATTATACTTGTCGAACAAGCGGCAGTTGTAGATATACATCCGCCAAGCAAATTTTGTGTCCTCCGAAGCTTGCACCTCGATATGGACCAGCACCCATTGCTCTTCACCGCTCTTCAGCCAAACTTTGACCAGTTTGTCGACGTACCGCCGCCCGACTTCGGCTCCCGGCGTGATTTGCTGAAGTTCCTTGTCGAGCGATTCGCACTGCCGACCCCAATCGATGTCGGCATGGGCTTCTGGAATGAATAACTCCAGAAAGGCCTCGAAGAAGACATCCAAAGCCTCTTTCCAAGGACTGTCATAGTCACTCACGGACCATTCTCCTCACTGTGGTTGAGGGCTAATGAGCAGCCGCAAGTCTACAATCTCCCGTATAGCGTTCAAAGGCCAATATTGATCTCGAGGGGAGAAGGGGAGAAATGGGGGCTAATTCTTGGATGATCGCTCCTCTCTCTGTGTCCTCGGTACCCCCCATGGCTCATCTTTTATTCCTTACGGCAGGGCGGGTTCGGTTTCGTTGACCTTGATGATCTGGTCGTAAATCTCGCGTTCGGGCGCGGAGAGCATGGAATCGGTGAGACCGGCGTCGCGGGCGGCTTGCAGGACTTCCTTGGCCTTCTCGGAATTTCCGTCTTCTTGGCAGGCCCAGGCTTTGTGGAAGAGACCTACCGGCGTCTTCCTTTCGGCGAGGACCAATTCCATGTCGTCGAGGGCCTGCTTGGGTTGATGGCGGGCGATGAGGACGACCGCACGGGTGTCCAGGAACGACCTTTGAGGACCGGAGCGGGCAATGGCCTTGTCGACCAGTTCGAGGGCTTCGTCGAGCTTGGTTTTTTGGAGGGCGAGAATCATGCCGAGATTATTGCAGGCCAGATCGTCGCGAGGATCCTTGGCGAGGATCTCACGATAGATTTTTTCCGCATCCCGGGGCCGGTCGAGGGTCGCTTGAATTTCCGCGAGGCCGACGAGGAGTGGCGTGGGCCGCTGGGTTTTGTCGAGCAGGGAAAGGACCGACGCTTCGAGCGTTTTGAGCTGCTTGGGAGTGGTCGCCGGCCGGGAGACGATCGCACTGACGACCTCGAAAAGCTCCAGCGGGGCCGCTTTTTCACCGTATCGCTCGATCCGCTGGAGGGCCTCCTCGACCTTGCCGTGGCGGGCATGAAAACCGGCCAGGAGCATTTCCTTGGCGGGTTGCTGCTGGACGTAGGCTTCGTACCACTGGCGGGCTTTATCGAAGTAGCCCTGGGCCATGCCCCGCTGCGTGGGCGCGGTCAAGCGGCTGCCCAAATCCTCGATGAGGCGTGCGGCGAAGAGGAGGCGATTGGCTTTTACGCTGGGTGCCTCGGGGGAGGAGGACGGAGTTGGGGAGGCAGTGGCCTCTCCGGCGTAGGTGAGGGGGGAGTTGATGTAGTCGGTGAGGAAGTCGGGGACTTTGCCCCAGTGTTTGCCGCGGAAGAGGAGTTCGGCGCGGAAGGCGACCGATTCGGCCGATTTGGAGAGGTGTTCGAGGCGATCGAGACCCAATTCGGCGTCGCTGAGTTGGTCCTGATCGAGGAGCATGCGGATGTAGGCCGACAGATAGCGGGAATTGCCCTGGCCGGCGTTGACGAGCTTTTCCATCTGCTCCCGGCAACGCTCCCAGATGCCTCGCGCCTGATAGAGGCGCGCCAACTGGAAGCGATCCTCGGGATCAGGCTCCGTCCCGCCGGTCGTTACCAAGCTGGCCGCGAGTTCGAGGACTTGGGGGCTGCGGGCCTGACGGGGATCGGTGAGGAGGAAGCGAATTTTGAGGCGTTTGTCCTGGGCCGAGGCGAACGGCGAGGCAAGGTTTCGATCGAGGAGTTCGCTCGCCTCCTTGAGTTTGGGATAGCCCTCGCCGTACAAGACGATGGCCTTCATGCGGCGGGCGGCGACGAGATCGCTTTCGCTGCTTTGCAGCTCACTGCTCAAGAGCCGCTCGATGAGCGGTGTAGCGTGCTTGAGATCCTGGCTGCGGAGATAGAAATCGGCCAGGAGGCGAATGGCCATGGGGAGGTCGGGCTTGAGGGCAACGGCTTTTTCGTAGCATTGGCCCGCCTTCCGCGTCTCACCGAGGGCCTCGTAAATGTAGCCCATCGCCAAGGGAGAAGCGTCCAGGGGGATCATTTCCTGGGCGTCGCTGGCGGCGATGCGTGCTTTTTCCATTTGATGGGTGGCGACGAGGAGCTGCACGAGGAGCACGCGGCTCTCGGGGGCATTGGGGGCAATTTGGCTGGCGTGGCGGAGCGATTTTTCTGCTTGTTGGGCGATCTCCTGGACCTTGTCGGGATGGCCTTCCTGGGCTGCCCTGCCGGCGAGGAGCTTGAGGATCTGGCCGTGCCAGATGTGGTCGCGGTAGTCGTCCGAGGCGGGGTTGTAAGCGGCGTTGGCGGAATCGAGGGCGCGTTCCAAACCGCCCCAGAGGGAAAGGATTTCGGCCTTTTTCTGCTCGATATCGTGGGTCAGGAGTGTTTGGCTGCTGTCGAGGCGGTGGATGACCTGCTCGGCTTCCTGATAGCGCTGCCGCTCGTAGAGCATTTGCAGGAGGAGGCGAATGAAGTTCAGATCGCGATCGCCGTTGAGGGAGGCCTGCATGTAGTGCTGGATGGCCTCGTCGTCGTTGCCGCGTTGGCGGCAGATCTCGCCTTTCAAGACGTGGGGCCGGGACCAGGAGAGACGCAGCTTTTGCGCCTGGGTGGCGTAGTCCATGGCGGCGTCCAAGAGTTTTTCCGGCGTGAATTCCAGATTGCCCTGCGCAGCGGCCGTGAGTTTCAAGGGCTTGCCGTCGGCGGCCGCCAGCGTCACCGGCTTGCCGTCCGCGGCCGCGAGTTTCAGCCCGACCGCCATGCCGTACATCCAGAGCGGCCCGCGCCCGGCGATGGCGTCGATTTCCGCCAGCACGCGGTCAAGCTCGGCGCGTGAGGCGGCCGGATCGCGGGCGTCGTGCGTGAGCAGGGCCAACTCCAGGAGGCGGTAGCGGATGGTGGCATCGTGCGGTTGCAGTTGGGCAATCCGCACACAGAGCTGCTTGGCGCGGTCGTATTCCTTGATTTCGAGGAGATTATTCGAGAGCCCGCTCCAGAGGCCGATCTTCTCCGCGGTGGAGAAGGCGGCGACGTTTTCGGCGAGCTTATCGATCTCGGCCGCGGCCTGGCCGCCCAGCTCGCGCAACAGGATCGGGGCCTGGGCAAGGCGGAAGGGAACCTGATCGCCAAGCTTGGCTTGGGCTTCGGCGAGAATCTGCTTGGCCTGCTCCGCTTCTCCCCGCCGAGCAGCCAGGTTGGCCTGGGCAATCCAGAACGAGACGCCCTTGGGCGAACTTTCGTGGAGCGACTTGAGGAGGTCGCCGGCCTGCTGCATCTGTCCGCGGGCGAGGAGCACCTCGGCGATCAGCAATTTGATCTGGGCGTCGTTGGGGCTAAGGTTCTCGGCCCGCTGCAAGACCTGCGCGACCTCGTCCCAGTTCTGCTCCGCGGCGGGGCGGCGGAGATTCCAGAGCACGAGCGAGCGGGTATAGGCGAGCCGGATTTCGGCATCGCCGGGGTTGCCGATCAAGGCCTGCCGGTATTCCTCGGTCGCGTCTTGGAGTTGGTTGTTGGCGATGAAGATCTGGGCGATGCCGTCGCGGGCCTTGAAGTAGAACTTATCGAAGCTCAGCGAGCGGCGAAAAGCGGCCATGGCCTGGTCGGGGTTCCCCTGCTGAAGGTAGCAGTAGCCGATCCAGTAGTCGAGGTTCTTCATCAACGAGGAAGAATCGGTGAGTTGCGGGCGGACCTTTTCAAATCCCACGCGGGCCGCTTTCCAATCGTCGTTGGCGTAGAGCACGCGGGCCTCGAGAAAAGCCAACTGCACGGGGGAGACGCGGTAGTCGCGCATTCTCCGCATGCAATCGGCGGCGGCGGCGAGGTTCTTGGCCTCCACGTTGCCGCGACTGTCGAGATAGAGGTTTGCCAGGTGCCAGAGGATCTGGGCTTTGGAACTGATGGCCTCGTTGACTTCGATGCCGGTTTTGAGGATTTCGATGGCCTTATCGCGCTGATTGCCGCGGGTCAGGATATCGGCCATGAGGACATACATGGCGAAATCCTGAGGGGCCGCCTTCATTCCCTGCCGTGCGTAGTCCTGGGCCTTGGTGAAATTCCGCAGGGACAACTCCGCCTGAGCGGCCAGATAAAGCCCGCCAGGATGGTCCTTCTCAATAGCGATCGCGGCCTCGGCCTGCTTGAGGGCCTCGTTGAATTTTCCCAGTTCCGAGAGCCACATGCCGTAGACGTGGTGCGCGCCGGCCGATTTGGCGTTGTCTTTTTGGGCAATCATCTCGGCCATGCACTTCTCGGCGGCGGCGACATTCAGCAGAGGAGGAAATTGCAGGACACGGGCCTTGTTGTAGTAGATGTCGACGCGGTCGGGTTTCAATTGAATGGCGGTGGAAAAGCTCTTGAGGGCATCCTCCTCTCGACCCAGCGTCACCTGGCACCTTCCCAGCAAGTTCCAGACGGCCACATCGTCGGGAAGTTCCTCGTTGAGGATCTTGAGGTGCGAGACGGCGTCTCCGCAGCGTCCTTGGGCCAGGTAGGCGTCGATCAATTTCCAGCGCACCTTTTGAATCCTGGACAGTTCGGGCGGTTTCTGCTTCTCCAACTCGCGGACCAACTCCTCCAGCGTGACCGTGGCCGTGGGAAACTGGCCGCATTCGGCATACCAGAAGCCCAACTCCTCGCGGGCCTCGTAATCGCGGGGCTTGAAAACCAGGTAACTCTTCATCAGCAGCAGGGCGTCCAAAATCCGCCGTGGATTATCGTTCCAGGCGGCTTCCGCGTGGTTTTTGTAGACGGAGGCGTTGCGTTGGATCTGATAATAGTGCAGCCCATACGCGCTGCCCACCACCACGACCACGACGGCCAGGAAAATGATCGTTCGCTTGAGGTTTATTTTCAGCATGAGAACACTCCGGAGGGGGGGGCCTCGAAGGGAGAAGAAACCCGCTGCCGTTTGAAAACGGCGTATTAAAGGATTATACCATGCTCGCGGGGAGCAGGGGGCGGGGAGCGCAAGTTCGGCGAGGGTCTCCTGACCCCGCCGCAAGAAAAGTAGGGTGGGCCGAGCGCACTGAGTCCCACCATTTTTCCAGCGAATCCTCATGGTGGGACTCAGTGCGCTCGGCCCACCCTACACCTTTGGCGCGGCTTTCCTCAACCTCGCCGCATTTTGTGCCGCGCAAAGATGTTTACAGCAGTAGTCTCCTAACCCGGCCACAATCGTGTGGGGTGATGCTTAATTCCGCGGCGCCGGCTGTGTGTTCGGGCGATTACCGCGGCGTGGCCCGCGCTCGGGGAACTTGAATTCTTTGCCGCACATATTCGTCCAATCGAGCATTTGGTCGTCATTCAAGATGGCGAGGCTCTCCTTCTGGGCCTTTTCAAATTGTTCCCGCATCTTTTTCATTGCCGCCTGACGATCCTCGGTGGACTGGTTCGGATCGAAAGCGACCCGGGCTTTAGGACGAGCATCCTCCTGGATCTTCTTGACCTTCGCCTGCTGCTCTTCGCTGAGACCGAGCTTCTTGATTACGTCAGGTCGATTCAGCGCCATGGCGCCCTCGCGCTGCAACTGCAACTGATGGAGCCGCTCGACTTGCTTGGCCTCCAAGAGTTTGCCAACCTTCTCGTCGATTCCTTTGCCGGCCTCTTCCATCTTCTTCCGCATCTCGCCGAGGCGCTTCTCACGTTCTTCCGCGCTCAAGTTCTGCAGATCCTGAAAATTGACCTGTCCGAACGAGGCCCGCATCTTTTCACGAGCGTCTCCCAGCATCGCGTCAACCTGTTTCTTCTGGTCGTCGCTGAGATTCAGTTCCTTTTGAACTTCCGGAATTCCCAGCAGCATGGCGCTCGATCCGCCGCCTCGCCCGAACATGCCGCCTCCACCACCAGGCCCTTGAGCCGAGGCCGTCACGGCAACCGATCCCAAAACCAAGACCACTCCAGCAACAACTACACTTCGTCGCAACATGGTTCGCCCTTCCTTTCAACAATGTGCCCCCAACTGCGCGGGACTAATACCCTGCATTGGGGGACAGAGAATCCACAACGCCTAGCCCATTCTAACAGTTTCTTAACGGTTTGGCGACAGTGGTCAGGAGAATTGCAAAGTCCAATGCGACAAAGCACAAGCATGGCGGGGTTCAACGCCTAAAACGCTGTGGGGCAACAGGAAAACCTGTTGCCCCACGTGGCGTCCACTTCGTTTCAGTCAGGCATCGTTTAGAACAACGCGCTCATTCCGCCCAGGATCATGTGGACTTGGCCACTGGTCAAGCCGGAGGAAATATCCTGGTAATCGTAGTAGTTATAGCGGGCGTACGTCGTGACGCGCGGCCGCAAGCGATAATCGACCCCCGCGCCCAGACGGAACGACTGCATCTTGACCAGCGAGTACTGGCCCAGATCGACCGTATTATTTGCGCCAGCACCGGCATAAGCGCCATAGCTGGAGTTTATTCCGTGAACGTATTCAAAATCACCGGTGAAGGACAGTTTCTCGGTGGCAGCGTAGCGCGTGCCGAGATTGAATACGTCGGCCACACCGATGTATTTCCACGGAATACTGATCCCGGCCGGTGCTGTCCCGCTGGGAGAGATCGTGGAAACGGCCACATCCTGGTTGAGCCAGCTATCCATCTCGGAAGCGCCGGCCGAGAAGGACCAGTCCTGCGTTGGAGCCCACCAGGCACTAAGCACGAACGGCAGGCTGTTGCTCTGCCAGTTGACGTAGGGCGCGTCGCTCATGGCGTTTTCCACGAAGAGCGTGGCATTGACCATCAAGCAGTCGGTGGGCGTCCAGGTGCAGCCCAGTTCCACACGGTTCTCCTGCGTCGGCAGACTGCTGTTCAAGGCATTGTTGATCGACGAATTCACGTCGGGGGTAATGCCGTACAACGGGTATTCCGTTGAGATATATTTGTAACGCAGATAGGTGTTGAATTTGGACGACCACTTCTCTTCCACACCCACGGTGACCGTATTCTTATTTGAATTGGGCTGCACGAAGTTGCCGGCCGCATCGACGAACGTGCCGGGGCCGCCGGCGGCAATCGTATCGCCGGCGTTCTCTCGGATCAGCGTGCTATATTCGTAGCCACCGGTGAAGGCCATCCGACCACGGAACGTATCGCATTCGTCCTGGAAGGGCCGCCAGCGGCCATCGAGGCCGAAGGCGTGGGTTTCACGGTTGATCTGCGGCCCGATTGCGTTCAGGTTTGCTTCCTGGTAGTAGTTCGCCATGCTGGGATATTGCGCGTTGAGCGTAGTCAACGGCGTGGTGCTGTCCTCGCGGTAGTACTTGCCGCGAGCCGTCAACGTCAAGGTATCGATCGACTTGTTGGTTATTCGCAGATCGCCACCATTAAAGTTGCGATAGGTGGTGCGGAGTTGATCCTCGTTGTAGCCCACATAGCCCAGGAGGTAAGCATCCGTATCGCAGCCGATCTTCGTGCTGAACTTGAGACGGTCAATTTGGGTTTCGCTATTGGGTACAATGCCATATCCGGCCGTAGCAGCGGCCCCATTGCTGCCCGGATTAAGGCTGACGCTGGATACCCCCGTGGCATAATTATAGGTCATAGGCTGATCGTTTTGCCTGAATTCACGGATCACATGCGAGTACTCGATTGCGGCATCGCAACCCAGCCGCAATTCGAGCGACGGAGTGACTTCGGTCGTCTGCCAGTCGATGTGCTGACTCTGGCTGACCACGTGGCACTGGCTGCCCACGTTACCGAGTGCGCCGCTTCCTGCCGTTGAACCGTTGGCGGCGCTGCTGGAACAGTGTGTAAAGGCATTGGCCTGCCGATAGCCTTCCTTGTCGATGCCGAAGACATTCACGCGCCACTTGAGGTTCTCGGTCAAATTCCCCTTGAAGTTGGCCTTGTACTCCTGCACGCGAATCGCATAGTCCTGGCCGGGCGCCTTGTTGTCCTCGGAATAGAAGATATAGGTGTTGCTGGCCGTACCCCCACGGGTGTCAGTGGTGTTGTTTTGGCCTAGGTAATTCCAGCCGCGGAAATTGAATTGGTGCGCATCCAGTTCGTGGTCGAATCGCTCATAACCCAAATCGGCCTGGAGCCACTTGCCGCCATAGAAGTGCAGTCTTCCATCGGTGGTGTCGTTGTCGGTGCCGGTAGCGGTGACGTCCACGGTGCGGTCGCCGTCACTGAAGATACCGTCGGCATCCCAGAAGGGCGAAGGCTGTAGACTCTGGTATTCGCCGACTTTGTTTGGCGATCCCGACGCATGGGTTCCCCAAGCTCCGGCGCGGAGAATAAAATCTCGCACCGGATCGCACTCTTGGCAGTAGGTCGCAGTGTCGCCTGACACCGTGGCCACTTGTGCGGTGGTTGCCGTTTGCGCCTTGGCCGCCGGAGCCGTGTTGGCGTCCATTGCCAGGGCTGATCCCGCTGATTCCTCAGCTCGCGTCGCCGCCGCGGACAACAGCACTATCGTTGCCGCCGCGAGTAGTGTTCGATAGTTGACCTTCACGACCAGGTCCCCCCTTGATATTTAGTTAGGATTTATTTGATGGATTGTATGGTTAATGAACTTACCGGTTCAGGATTGCCGCATTCGGATTAGCCGGTGCAGGCACGTCGGAACCGTGGACCTGAGCGTGGCAGTTCGTGCAATTGGTATAGAGTGCGGCTGCCGTATTGGCGCCGTTTGCCCCCGTACCGTGGTTCAGATCCGGATACGCGCGGTTGCTGTGGCCACCGGGGTCGCGGTGACCGGCATGGCATCGCATGCAGAGGAACGTGACCGGCTGCCTGAGCAGGTTATTGGCCACCGTGCCGTGCGGCTCGTGGCAAATATCGCAGTTCTCGTTGACCGGCGGGTGCGGATAGGCAAACGGTCCGGTCTTCTCCGCGTGGCACTTGTAGCAGAGCTGGTTGATCGTCTCCGCCTTGAGGTTCCGCTCGAGCTGCCCGTGCGGGTCGTGGCAATCGGAGCAGACCATCTTGCCCTCCATAATCGGGTGATGTGAAGGCAGGTGATTCTGGCCAAACACCTTCTGGTGGCACTTGTAGCAGGCTTCCGGCTCCTGGACGGCCATCGGCAGCCGCTTGGGCCGCTCCACGTTGGTGTGGCTGATGTTGACAATCTGCTTCACGTTGGCGTGCGGGTGCGGGTTGTGGCAATCGGTGCAGGCCACGCCGAACCGCTCGTGGGTCGAGGAGTGCCAGGCCATCGTGGGCGCGCCCTTATGGCAGCTCAAACAGAGATCCTTGCGGCTCGACTCCTTGATCTGGCCGTGCGGGTCGTGGCACGTCGTGCAATTGAAACAGTTAGGCCCGCCGACCTGGTGCGGCCCGGCGATGCGAACCATGTCCCGCATGTCGCAGTGGCACTTCAAGCACAGATCCGGGGCCATGGCGCCCAGGTGGTGCGAGGTGCCGCGGAGCGAAGGCAGATTTTTCTTGGCCGCGTCGGCCTCGGCGTTATAGGAAACGAGCGTGGCCTTCACGCCCGGCGTGAAGGAGGCATCCTTCGGCGCCGTGGTGGCGGGCGTGCCAATCGGCACGTTGTAGTGGCCGCGGTGGCAATCGACGCAGGTCACGCCGCAATGCGCGTGCTTGGAGGTCCGCCACTGCGTCCCCTCCGCACACTGGTTCTGCTCGTGGCACTTCAAGCAGGCCTCGGCCCGGGCGACCGGATCGACGCCCTTCTTGAAGCTGAAGATCAGCCCCGGTTCCTTGCCGCGGGTTTCCACGTGCTTGCTGCCCGGTCCGTGGCACGACTCGCAGTTCTGCACGCGGTGAACGTTGTCGTGGAACGACTTGACGTAGGCCTCGTGGCAGGTCATGCAGATTTCGTCGTCGTTGACCATTTCCGCGCCAGCAAGATGGGGTACGGAACCTCGCACCTCTTGGTAGGAGACTTGACGAAAGGCGTTATTGCCTCGCGGGAATCCCGGATCGATGTTGGTCTCTGCCCGACGAGCCGGCGGGGCCTCGCTGCGGCAGGTCGGGTTGTGAGACGATTTGCACGAGGCAAACCCCAGGCTCAGCAACCCTAAAAAGACAAGCGTCATGACCCGTTGCCGGGATCGATTGGTCTTGTGCGTCACAGTTCGCACGATCCTACCTCCATGTTAAAACTGGTCAGGAATCAGATTCCGTTGTCCGTAATGCCGCGAGTAACACCTGGCACAATTCTGAGCGTCTGCCGTTCTCTACGGGCCGTACCTGGCACAAGCTTTTTATGGCCTGTGCGGTCTTATCTGCTTTGTCGCCATAACCGGAATACGACGTTGAAAAATTCGCCGCGCGTCGTCACAAATTACCACGCCCTTGATTCTTTTAAGCAGAAAATGGTGTGTTAATGCGCCGACTTTGCCGATTAAATCGTTTAGGATGGCGTGTTGTGGACAGTTTCCCGACTGAGCCACATGGGAGACCTTCGGTCGGTCGTTTCGGCGGGGTCGGGAGACCCGCGCCGAACAGGTTTCGCGCCGAACCAGGCATTTGCCCCGGGGCATGTGAGAAGAGGCATGGCGTTTTGGAAAGCGGCAGCAAGCCACCGCACTCCAAAAGCCACAAGCACCACACGCGGGGGGGGATGGCAAGCAGGCCGAGAATTGATGTTTACCTTCCCGCTTACTCTCGTTATCATCCGCGACTTGAAATCTTGTCCGAGAAATTCTTGCACGAGGGGTACATTCTCCGATGCGCGACCATTCGATCCTCTTGAAAGTGGCGAAGACCGCCTTCCGCTTTCTGGCCTCGCTCAAACTGGCCGTGACCTTGATTGTCCTGCTGGCTGCGATCCTCGCCGTGGCGACCTTGGTCGAGGCCGACAAGGGACGAGACTACACCCGCTGGTACTTCTACACCCAGACTTGGTTCGTGGCCTTGCTGGGGATGCTGGGCGTGAACATCCTCTCGGCCACGCTCATTCGTTTTCCCTGGAAGCTGCGGCAGTTCGGCTTCGTGGTCACGCATGCCGGTCTGCTGATCCTGCTGGCCGGATCGATTGTGACATTCAACTACGGAATCGATGCCATGATTTCCCTGGAGGAAGGGAAGACGGGCGACCACGTCACCGTCCGCGATTTGAACCGTTTTTCGGTTCAATGGCGGGCGACTGCCGGTGAGCCGGATCGGCCCGTCTCGCAATTTGTCTTCACTCCCGGTCCGGTCGACTGGTCCCAGGAGAAGAGCTTGTTGCTGGGAGAAATCAACGACGTGAAGCTCCGGGTTACGCGCTATCTGGCACACGCCCGGCCTTTGGAAGAGTGGACGGCTGACCCTGACGGAAAGGGTCTGGCTGCGATGAAATTTTCGCTTGTCGGCCCGGACAATACGGAGAATGCCGAACAGTGGCTGACCGCCAGTCGGTTCGGCGGCAGCACGGCCGTCGGTTCGGCCAAGGTGGAATTCCAGCAGGCCGAAGCCGACACGATGGTTGACGACTTCATCAATCCGCCGGCGAAAGAAGAACTCGATCCCCAGGGTCAGTTGACGATCCACTACGACGGCCGCGTAACTCGCGTGGCCGTGAGCAAGAATATTGGCAGGAAGATTCCGCTGGAGGGTGGTGACGCTTCCGTTGAGATTGCCGAATACCTACCGAACGCCAAACTCCAGGCCGACGGCCGGTTCAAGAGCGCGGGCGACAAGGCGCGCAATCCGGTCGTGGAACTGCGGGTTTATCTGCCCGGCGTCAAAGAGCCGGTCCGCCAGGTTGCCAAGGCCTCATTCGCCAGCCCTGGCGGCATGCACATCGAGAAGTGTCCGGTAAAGTTCTGGTATCACCACCCCGCCGTCGCCGCCGAACCGGCCGTGGAGTTCCTGGCCACCTCCGAGAGCAAGCTCTACTGCCGCGTGGGCAATGGGAAATACGAGTCGCGGGGCGAGGTTCATGCGGGCGACGCGCTCGATGCCTGGAGCAACACGTCGGTCTCGATCGTGAACTTCGTGCCCCATGCCCGCCGCGAGTTGATCTTTAGGCCCGTGAAGGTCGCCCGCGGCGATCGCGAGACTTTTGAGGCTGCCGCGGAGGTGGAACTGACCGCCGGCGACACCACCCGCAGCCTATGGCTGCAGCGCGGCGATCAGGGCGGGATGCCAATCCCGGTTAAAACGTCCGAAGGCACCTTGGCGATTTCCTACGGCTACGAAAGCCTGCCGCTCGGTTTTTCCTTGCAGTTGAAGAAGTTCAAGCGGGGAATGAATCCCGGCGGAATGGGCGACGCCTCTTTCGCCAGCACGGTCTCTCTGCACGATGAAGCGAAGAAGATCGACAAGGACCAGGAAATCTCCATGAACGAGCCGCTGGTGCATGGCAAGTACACGTTCTATCAATCGGGAATTCTGCCCAGCGGAACGGGAACGGTGCTCACCGTGGCCTCCGACCCGGGCCTGTTTTTCAAGTATCTCGGCAGCATCATGACCTGCGTGGGCACGGCGATCATGTTCATCACACGTTCCCGGCTCGCCAGGGCATTCACTTCCCTTTCTTCTCCGACAACAACCAAGGAGCAATTCATGCGACGTGCGATCGCGGCTAGCCTGGCATTCATGGGCCTCGCCGGTTCGGCCATTGGGGCATCCTCTCCAGACCAGCGGTTCGATTGGAACGCCTGGCGATCGCTGGGCGTCCAGGACGGCGGCCGTCAGAAGCCGCTCGACAGCCTCGCCTGGGAGACCTGGCGATTGCTGGGCAATCGCGTCAGCTTCACCGACCCGGAGACGAATCAAACGCTCGACGCGACGGCCTTCTACGTTGCCACGATGCTCGATTCTCCCACCTGGGACAAGAAACCCTCCGCTATCCCCGGGAGAGGAGCGGGGGGTGAGGGGGGAACCTGCTCCGGATGCGCCGTGCCGGGCGGAGCCGACAAGTGGGACGCGATGCCCCTGCTGCTCATCGATTCATCCGAACTACGGAAGCTCCTGGGAGCGGCGATCGACCAGAAGTGCATCGCACCGCGGGATCTCGAACAAGCCACAATCGAGTCGCCGCGCTCGCAGAAACCGACGACCTTCATGGCCTGGGTACAACAACTCGTTTTCAAGCCGGAAAACGAGCTTTCGCCGCTGGAAAAGAAAGGCGTGGAACTCTTCAATCGCTTGCGTGCCTACCAGGACCATCGCGCCGGCCGGCGGCTGGAGATCTTGCCCGTCTCCGACTCCGCGGAAAACCAGTGGATTTCCTTGGATTCGCTGCTCCGAACCAAACTGGACGATGAGACCGATCCGAGCGGTGCGGTGCGGGAATTGGGCGCTACGTTCCGCAAGCTGCGGGCAGCTTACCTGGCCAATTCACCCGCCGAGTTCAACGCGGCCTCGTACAAATTCCTGGGATTGGTCCGCGAAATGGGGCCGGAACTGGGGACTTATCCGACGCGCCGCTCGATCGATCTGGAAGTGGCCTACAACCATTGGGCGCCCTTCCGTTTTGGCTGGGGGTTGATGTTGGTCGCCTGCCTCTGCGTGATGTTGCAGATGGGTTCCGGCTGGCGGATTCTCTATCCGCTGGGTCTTGCCTCCTACCTGGCCGGCATGGCGGCGATGCTCATTGGGTTTTTCATGCGCGTCACGATTTCCGGCCGTGCGCCGGTCACCAATATGTATGAATCCGTGGTCTATGTCGGCTTCGGCGCGGCTGCCATCGGCTTGATCCTGGAGTTGATCTATCGCAAGCGATTTATCGCCGTCGCGGCGGCCGCGGTATCGACCGTAGCCTTGATCCTGGCCGATAATTGTCCCAGCGTTCTCGATTCAAGCTTGCAGCCGTTGCAGCCCGTGCTCCGCAATAACTTCTGGCTGGTGATACACGTGATGACCATCACGCTCAGCTACGCGGCCTTCGCCTTGGCGATGGGGATTGCCAACATCACGCTGGGCTATTACTTCGTGCGCAGCGAGAATCGACCGGCGATTGAAGCCCTCAGCCGATTCACCTATCGCGCCTTGCAGGTGGGCGTGGTATTGCTGGCGAGCGGAACCTTCCTGGGCGGGATGTGGGCGGCCTATTCCTGGGGCCGCTTCTGGGGCTGGGATCCCAAGGAGGTATGGGCCTTGATCGCGCTCTTGGGCTATCTGGCGGTCCTGCACGCACGCTTTGCCGGTTGGGTCAAGCATCGTGGGCTGGCCGCGCTGGCCGCGAGTTGCTTCGCGCTGGTGATTGTGGCCTGGTATGGCGTGAACTTCGTCCTCGGCGCCGGCCTGCATAGCTATGGCTTCGGCGGCGGCGGAAAGCTCTTCATGGGGAGTTTGATCGGCGTCCAATCGTTCTATGTCGCCCTGGCCCTGTTGCGCTCGCGCAAACCCATTGCCGCGGGCAGGCCGCGGCTGCGACTCGCGGATACGCCCGACTTAGAGGAGTACGATGCGACGCAGTCCACCGAGGCGGCATGAATTTGACTGTGGCGGCCCGCACAATCAGCAGAGAATCTTCCGCGCGGCCTCGATCAACTCCGAATAATCGCCGGTCAGCGGCACGTCTTGCTTCTCGCCGCGCTGAAGATCCTTGACCTGGCAGACGCCGGCGTCGAACTCGTTCTGGCCGGCGATGAGGGCGATGCGGAAGCCGCGTCGGTCGGCATACTTCAACTGCTGACCAAGCTTCTTCGCCTCGGGATAAACCTCCACGCCGATACCCGCGGTTCGCAACGCGGCGGCCAGACGCAGATAATCGTGCAAGTGGGTTTCATCGAAGTAGGGAATGAAGACCGGCGCGGGCGTGGCGACCTTCTCCACCAGCCCGAGCTTTTCCAGCGCCGCCAGCAAACGGTCAAGCCCCAGCGAGGCCCCGATGCCGGGCAATTCCTGGTTTGTATAGAGATCGGCCAGGTTGTCGTAGCGGCCGCCGGAGCAGATGCTGCCGATCGAGGGCAGTTCGTTGAGGAAAGTTTCAAAGATCGTGCCGGTGTAGTAGTCCAGCCCGCGGGCGATCGATACATCGAGCTTCACGAACGGCTCGGCCACGCCGACGGCAGCCAGCGCGGCGAGCGTCTCGCGGAGCTTGCCCACGCCCGTCTCGCCGGTGGCATTGCCGGCCACCAAAGGCTCGACCTGGCGCAGCACTTCATCGTTCGAGCCGCTAATCTCGGCCAGTTTGAGCACTTCGCGGGCCTGCTCGGGCGTGGCGCCGGCCATGGCGACCATCTCCTCGGCAACCTTCTCCACTCCGATCTTGCCGAGCTTGTCCAAGGCGCGAAGCACCAAGCTCGATCGCTCGACGAGGCCCTGCCGCTCCAGCAGTCCGGTGAGCAACATGCGGTTGTTGAGGCGGATGGTGAAATCGCGGATGCCGATCGCCCGCAGCAGGTCGTGGATCACCAGGGCCGTCTCGATATCGGAGGCCGTCGAGCGGGTGCCAATCGTGTCGAAGTCGCACTGCATGAACTCGCGGAAGCGGCCGGCCTGGGGACGTTCGCCACGCCAAACCGTGGCGATGTGATAACGCTTGAACGGCGTACCCAACTCGTGGATATGCTGCGCGGCAAAGCGGGCCAACGGCACGGTGAGATCGAACCGCAGCCCAACCCATCGCTCCCCATGATCCTGGAAGCGGTAAAGCTGCTTATCGGTTTCCTCGCCGCCCTTGCCGGTGAGGATCTCCAGGTATTCCAGGGCCGGCGTGTCGATGGGACTGAAGCCGTAGGAACGATAGACCCGCTTGGCCGTTTCGATGAGGCGTTCGCGGGGAATCATCACCTCCGGCGGATAGTCGCGGAAGCCTTGGAGCGTGCGGGGCGGGATGAGGGTTTTGTCAGCCATCGGAATGTTCCAATGTTCAATGGACTATGGACAATATTCAATGGACAGGCGCCACCACAGGAGAACTGCAAAGTCCAACGCGAAGGGGTCAGGTCCATGTTTTCGGGCAAGGATCTCGGGTGAAGTTCATAAGTTCTCGCCGAAAAATGGACCAGACCCCGGACTTTGCAGTTCTCCTGCATCCGCCATTGAACATTGAAGACTTGAACCTTGAGCCTTTCCTTTATACCTTCCCCTTCATGGCCGCGGTGAGGATGGCCGCGGTGCTCTCGCGCATGATCCGCGGATCGACCGGCCGGCCTTCGATGAGGGCCTTGCGAACGTCCTTGCCGGAGATGAAGACGGGCTTCTCGTTGGGATGGCTGTCCATCAGGTCGACGCGGCCGATCGAATCGTAGTAGGCCGCGAAGCCAACCTTCAAAGGTTGAATCTTCAAGTCGCCCTTGAGCTGACCAAAAATCTCCTGGGCGTCAAAATCACCCCAAATCGCCTTCCCGTCGTGATAGGGGGCGTCGGCATGCTTCCGCCCGATGACAATGTCGGTGAAACCGAAGTTCTGGCGGTAAATGGCATGCATCACCGCCTCTTTCGGGCCGCCGTAGAACATCTTGATGTCCAGCCCCAGCAAGATCACGCGGTCGGATAGCTTCTCGCCACGGGCTTGCCAGAGCTGCTGGTCACTGTCGCCCTCGCCCAAGGCGCGATTCTCGATCAGCACTTCGTAGGTATGCATCCGAACGTCCGCATCGACGTCGTCGCCTTTGGTCTCGCCGATCAACGGATTGAGCACCGCGCCGGCGTTCTGTCCGGCCCTGATCAGCGTTTCCAGCCCATAAACCAGGGCATACTCGTGCGCGCGGTGCAAGGGGTTGCGCGTCTGGAAAGCGACGACGCGGTTCCAGCCTTTGGTCTCGAATAGCTTGCGAACCTCGCTCGGGGAGAGCACATACTTGCCGAAGCGCGGGTGCTTGGGCTGCGGCAGCACGCGGATTGTTCCGCCCAAGAGGTGCGTCTTGTCGGCGTCGCCCTTCAATACCATGTCGCCGCCGGGATGATCGGTCCGATCGGTGAGATAGACCGACTTGAGGTAATGGGCCTTGTCCCATGCATGGATGTCATTAAGCTTGAGCGCGGCCACAATCTCACCGGCCGCGTTCACCAGGGCCACTTCCTGGCCCACCTTGAGCTTGGCGGCCAACTCCGCGGCTACCGGCAAGGCAATCGGAATGGTCCAGGCGTAGAGCTTCCCCTGGTACTCGATGACCGACTCTTCCAGCACGCGGTGATAGGTCTTTGAATCCATCGGACCCGTCAGCGGGCTCAAACCGCCGTCGCCCAGGCGATAGACCGTCGAGAGATCGGCGTCAGAAACCGGCACTTGGGTCAGAGTCTTGGCGTGGGCCACAAAGCTCGCAATCTGATCGGCAGGTACAGTGCGGCAAACAGGTTCGGTAAGACCACCATGAACAGGCACAAGTGCAGGCATAAGTATCCTCAGTAAATTTCTAATCTAAGTGTAGAATTTAGTTAACTGGTTAATATACAAGGTCACTGCCGGGAATGCAAGCGGAAGGGGGGGAAGTAGCCTCTCAGAGACCGGCCACAACAATACTAATTTGTTTCTGTTGCGGAAGGTTCCAATTTGTAGGGTGGGCCGAGCGCAGCGAGTCCCACCATCTGGGATTCGTGGTGATTTTGGTGGGACTCGCTGCGCTCGGCCCACCCTACGGCGTTTTCCACAACAGTACTAATTTCCATTTCGGTTACGGTTGTAGTTGCGGCCCATCGTCTGGTAGCCGCGGATCGTGGAGTTGCTCAGTCCTAGGATGCCTCCGATGCGTTCGATCGGGGCAGTGACCTTGCCCACTATGTTGCTGAAGGTTACCAGTTCGTCCTCGGCCACGAACAGCCGGTCGCCCGGCAGAAGCTGGTAGTTTGTCGCCGTCTGCGCCCCTTGGGTGATGGCGTCCCATTCGATGGGCAGAATCTGCTGGCAGCCCAAAGTATGCGGCGCCGGCCGGGCAATCCAGATTTTCTTGCTGGAGACCTGCGACAGGCCGTTGACCTGGCTGATGGCATCCAGGACCGTCTCGTTGCCCGTGATCGGCAGGCGGCGGACGTTGTCGCCCATGCCCGCCCCCTGGGTGATTACGTAGTACACCTTGCTGTTATAGGCCACCACATCGACGGAAAGCTCGGGCGAGTCGAGATACTGCTTCAGGTGGTTTTGGATGGCGATGCGAGCCTCGGTCACGGTCCTGCCGGCGATGTGTACCACGCCGTATTGGCGGAGATTGATCGTGCCGTCGGGTCCGATCAGGTATTGGCCGGTGACAGGCTGTGCCCCGGAGACACGGGCCAGTTGCACGCTCACGGCTGGCTCGCGGAGCCACTGGCGGAGCCACTTGTCCAAGGTCGTGCGGACCTCGTCGATGGTCATGCCGGCCACGCGGACGGAGCCGTAGGTCGCACCGAGGTTGATCGTGCCTTCGGCCTCGACCATGTAGTAGTTGTCGATGGGCTGGTCGGGGAGGGCATTCGCACGGATCTGGAGCACATCAAAGACCTCGGCCCGATAGGGCGGCAAGGGGATGAGCTTGAGCATTTCAATCTGGATCACGTCCGGCGGCTCGATGCGGTAAGCCGGCAAGGAAACCTTGTTCATTTCCCGAGGCGGCTGAATGGCTTCAGGTACAGGCGGTTCCAGTTTGGGATCGTAGGGATTGATGGTGCGACAACCGGCCAGCAGCAAGGCAAGCCAGACAACCGCGACGGCCGACCTGTGAAAGCAGGCGAATTGAGCGTCCATTCCAAGAACCGGGATGTCGCACCTTCCAGGCTGCTTGGCCGGTTTTTGAAATAGCATTTTAGGGTTGCTGAACATGACCGGTGAACCTGTGGGGTGCAGGTTTGGGGTAATATGGCAAGTTTGCGTGACGAGGAAAACTTGTGAAGTCTGTTTGTTGCCTTGCTTGCCGTTAAAGTCTTCCTAAACGATGCAGTCGGAATAATCGGCAAACTCACGGCGGTTCTTTGGATTGTTTCACAAGAATCGGAAATTGGGGCGATCAAGAAGCGAAAATAGCCTTGGCTAGGCTATTCTCGATCTCCGGAATGGATCCCGAAGAAGGGTCGCAGACGGGCCGCGCTGCGACCCTTTCGGGGTCGGAATACGCGTAGAGCGTCGAACTGCTGTATATGCTGCGCCCACATTTCTCACCCTATCAGGTTGGATGGAGCAGGATTCGTGCGTTACGCGATCATGTACAAAACAGCGGTAAGTGTTCTCGATGGTTCGACTTTGTGCGCAACCCACCATTTCCGGGGTGGTTCGCTTCACGCACCCTACGGGTTGCTGTCACTGCCAGCACACCACTTTACGATCAAGGCCCACGGGGGCCTTATTACCAATCACCTTCACTGGCCGTAGGCTCGCCGCCGATCTTACTGCCTTCGGGAGTCACTAGGATTTGGTAAACCGTAACCGTGGTGCTACCACCGGCGGGCACGGTGGCCAGATTCAGCCCAGCGTCATCTTTTAGGAAGGTGCAGTGTCCGTCGCAGAAGACCACGACCGCTCCGCCACTGTGGGCAGAGTTGATATTCGGGAGCATCGTGTTGTTGCCGTACTTACTCAGTTCGCTACCATAGGGGGCGGCAAAAGTCGATAAGTTTGAATAAGTTACTGGGAAACCAAAGGTTTGCTTGGTCAGGGAGTCAACGTCGTACCAGTTGTGGGCCTTTGCCGTCGCGCCTGCCGCGGCCGCGGCGGTGGGAGGCATCCGAGTGCTTTCACCCAGCATGAGTGTGTTCGTGGCACCGTCCGCACCGGAGATATAATCCACGGATAGCGGTGACAACACGGGATTTGCCAGAGGATCTCGTAAAACCAGCCCGTTGCCAATGTAATTGCTTGGCCCATTGGATGCCCCTGCGTCAGGTGGGTCGCTGGGGCACGACATCAGCCTCAAAAAGATGGAATTGAACTGGAAGGCTTGAAAGCCGCCCGCCTTGATTTTTTGCCACAGATCATTGCGGTCCAAATTCGGCAACAACATCGTCACCCACGAGACCGTTATTCCACCCGCCGTGTTCCGCCAGCCGGGAAAAGTCTTGCGCTGACTTTCGTTCTGCAACATGGCGAGGCCCAATTGCTTCTGATTGTCGATGCACTGAGCCCGCCGGGCCGCTTCCCGCGCTGTGGAAATTACCGGCATCAGCAATGCCATCAGCATGCCGATGATGGTGATGACCACCAACAACTCGACCAGCGTAAAAGCCGGGCGAACCGATCCAACTCGAAGCCTTCTCTTCTGCCGTTCCATGTTCTGACTCCTTCAAACACTAGGTTCCCAAGGCCAACAAGCACCCGGCGTGTAACCCGACGACCGGAGGCAACTCCGCAAGCCCTACGTCAGCCACACCCCTTGCCCTCTGGTATTGTCTCAAATTCTTGCCAAGAAATCCAGTCTTTCCCTGAAATTTTATCTGGGACTGGAATTCTTTCGTGTTTTCCACGACAATAGAGCCTAGGGGCAGGAGGTAACGCCTGGAAATGAAGGAGAGAGCCATGGGACGAGAGATTGCAAATTGTAAATTGCAAATTGCAAATTGCAAATTACGCAAGACGAGCGAAATACGCGAAATCGGAGCCGAACGCAGCCCTTTCCGTTACTCCCGATTTTCAATTTTCAATCCCTCCCGCCACCCTCTACACGGTTTTACCCTCGTCGAACTGCTCGTTGTCATCACGATTATCGGAATCTTGCTGGCAATCATCCTTCCAGCGGTAAACATGATCCGGGAGGACGCTCGGCAAACCACCTGCATGAACAACCAGATGCAGATCGGCAAGGCGATCGTAGTCTACGAAGATGCCAAGAGACATCTCCCAGGCGTTCTGAACCAAGGTTCCTACGGAACCCCTCCGGTGGCGGTTTCGTATACCTGGGTCGCGGCACTTTTCCCTTACTTGGACCGTGCTGACATGTGGGATAAGATTTGTGGCAATAAGGTGGCAGACCTCAAGACAATGCGTCTGAACATCGTGATTTGCCCCAATGATCCCTATTTAATTGACCCCACGTCAGTAAAACTCCAGGCGCTTTTGAGCTATGGCATTAACGACAGTGTCTTCGTGAGTTATCTCAGCAATCCTGCGGTGAATAGAAATGGCACGAAGGTCTTGCCGCCGCTTCTATCGAAGCTCGCCGTGGGAGGCAAGCCCGTTAATTCAGCCACGACCATCATGATCGGAGAGCGCACCGGCGACGGAACCTTGACCTACCCGCGTGCAGGAACGCCGACCTACCTAACCGCGGGGAAATGGACCGACGTGACTCCGGCGGCAACCGCATGGAACTCCTTGACATTCGCGTGGCCGGCCGCGGCGGTGACGATTTCGCCCAACATCATGGTTTCCAATCATCCTAACAAGGTGGTCGTGACGTTTTTTGACGGCCACGGCGAGAAGGTCAACGTCGACGCAATGTATCCGCAGTAATGGCCCTTCTATCCTGAAGTGCAAACGAGCCATTTGCTCAGTAGCAAAAATTCCTGTACAATGCTATGACACTGCTGGGCGTGGTTTCCACGAGCAACTCTTCCAAGTTGGATCATTGCTAGGTTTAAGGTTGTTATTCTGAGGGAGTTTGGGTGGATGGCAAACAATCGTCTTTTTGTTTTGGCTGGTGTCCTCTCGATCCTGGTTCTGTCGTGGTATGGCTGGGGGTGGATATCCTCTTCGAGTAAGCCTTCACCGCAACAGTTAGCGGATACCGCACTCAAGTCGCCTAACCCACAAGAAAAAGAGCGGGCTGCCGTGCGATTGGCGCAGATGGAATACACCGCCGTACCGGAGATGTGCCGCGTTCTTCAAGAGTCCGATGTACCCGCAGTCAAGGCCGCGATGATCCAAGGCTTGGCCGTGGACCGGGATTTCAACAGTATGGACACCCTGCTCAACGCCATGAACGACCCAATCCTCTTGGTGCGAGTGAGGGCAGCGGGGGCCGTGCAGCGAATGCTTCAAATCGAAGTGCCGGGTTATCGGCCCGAAGCCCCACCAGAAGAGCGGTTGAAAGCCATAAAAATCTACCGGGCCGAGTGGGAAAAAATGCGGGTGTCACCGGCCCTGAAGAACTTCCGGGAGAAACTCAATCAGTCGAGGCAGGGATTGTAATCGAGATAAGGGCTATAATCGTATAGGCTGCCTGACGCAGGGTGGCGTCACCTATAATAAGTGGAGGGATTTGTCATGCGTTGTTTAATGCGGCGTGCTTTTACTCTGGTTGAATTGCTCGTGGTCATTAGCATCATCGGGCTGTTGATGTCCTTGTTATTGCCAGCGATTACGGCGGCCCGCGAGGCAGCCCGCAAGGCCCAGTGCGGGAACAATCTGAAGCAGATCGGCGTCGCCTATTTGAGCTATTGCGAGACGCATAGCACAGAGGTTTTCGGCTTTCCCGCGCCCCAATGGACGATGGTTCTCACGCCTTTCCTGGAGAAACAGAGCGATCCTTACCACTGCCCCGACGACATCAATAAGAGCGGCGGGCAAGCGGCCGATATCAGCAAGTATGGCACCTTCGTCAATAATACCGGGTTTAAGATCTGCCTGGTTGAAGACGGCGCCCGCACGAAATTTTCCAGTGCCTACAGTGTCTACAAGGCAGTAGGGCGGCCCTGGTGCGATTTCATCGATATCAAACCGGTCTGTCCCGATAGCTTCGTGATCAATTGCGAAGACCTGCAGGACCCCGCCACGTGGGACGACGGGGCAGACATCGCCATTCTCATCGATCCCGACGTCGATGGACTGACGCAGGGGTCGTTTTGTTGGAGCGACGGCCACGGATACTCATACAAGTTCTATGATCCCGACGATAAAGTCGTGGTTGATGAGAGCGGCCACTTACTCGATCCGTTCCGAGAGGGCCTCAATCAGAAGTGGTTTTTCAACGGTTGCAAGCCGGTCAGCTACGGCATGAATGGTCGTGTGAGAAAGTTCGTCAACGACAGCCAGAGGATCTTGGTGGTGGAGTACTGCAAGCTTGTGGCCGACGTGGTCGGCACCCAATCTCCGGACCTGACGACCGTTACCGATTTCATGCGGAATGCGCCGGACTGGGGCGGTTGGGGTGGCAGCCGCGCCCGCCACTTCGGGACCATGAACGTCCTGCTTGCCGATGGCAGCGTTCAATCGTACTTGCCCAGCACGATCAACCCGTCGGTGCCTCAAATACACGATGACCTCTGGAAGCCGCTTGCCGATCCGCCCCTTACGCCGTAAGGAGCGACTAGCATGAAACGGAATAAACTCCGTTTTACGGAACCACGCAAAGGGTATGGGTTCGCTTCCGACCCCAGAGCTTACCGTGGCTTCTTTCTGACTCGACACTTACCGAACTAAGCAAAAGCCTCTTGGTCTTACTGCGTGAGTTGGTTCTCGTTGACCAGAGGCTCGCCGCCGATCTGGCTGCCATCAGGAACCACCAGGGCTTGGTAAATGGTGACCGTGCTGCCGGAGGTGGCCGGAGTCAGCCCCGCGTCATTTCGCAGGAATTGAGTGTGTCCGTCGCAGAAGCCCACAACCGATCCACCACTGTGCTTCGAGTAAATG
>Ga0118677_10002085_pt1 | contig 41008 bp, 27 predicted proteins | sample AliMusrvi5mmetaG_FD_86154 | JGI IMG/M metagenome (GOLD analysis project Ga0118677, IMG submission 86154)
GACGTTTGTAGAACGTCAAATTATTTGAACAACTTATATAGATGTGTGCATAGGCAAGCCTAAATGAGAAGGGGTGACTGTTGTCGTGAATGGACTGCTATGATAAAAAGCAGCTTTTCCCTTTTCTCAACTCTAACTATGAAATGCGGAAAAGCCCTCGCCTTTAGGAGAGGGTTTGGGTGAGGTAAAAACAACACAACATTCGACTCCTCCGGAGTCGCAATTCAAAATACAATCATCGTTTCTATAAACATTCAATCCCTTCAGGATTGTCATTCCATTACACCATTCTCACCTACTTCCACCTCTGCATCCCTTCTATTTTCTATTTTCTATCAACTATCATCTATTTTCTATCCCCTTCAAATTTCCCCCTTCAATCCCTAACACACCTTATCGAAAGCCCGCTATTCTTAGCCACAAAGCTTCGGTTGATCTGTGAGTTTTTATAGGTCAGGAAACGGTATGATGCATTCAGTTTATCTTCTTCCGACGAGGTCCACCAGACGCCAATGAGACCGATGCTGAGATAGGCGCCGCCAATGTTTCGATAGCCTGCAGGCAAAGCGGTGAAATGGCTGCTGTTTGTAGCGCCTGTGTTGGGAGCGCTCCAGTGGGCAGTACCTGTGTCTTTCATGATTCCGCCAATGTCGGAGCCGAGGTTGCCGGTAATAGTGGTGTCCACGGTGTTGTCGAGATATTCTTCGAGTATGTTCCATTCTTTGTTTGAAGGTACATGCCAGCCTGCGGGACAAATTTTGGCAGGACTTGTGGCGGCGTAGAAATTATACAGACGACCGGTTTGTTTGCTCATTTTTGGTTTGTCGTAATAATCGCTGTAGGCATCAGTGGTGAGTTTTTTCCATTTGGCATTATTGGGTTCTTTGGGTATGGGAGAACCATCGCTGTATTTGGTGGTTTTGAGATTTTCCTGCATCCATATTTGTTTCCCGATCTTCACGGTGTGGTACATATTGCCATCAACATCCACAACGGTGTCTTTGAGTTGCTGTCCGAAAGAAGCCGCAGTGATAAATAAAAATGACGTGAAAATGAGGATACAGGTTTTCATGTTATTTTACTTTGATATCACTGAACTTTTGCACTTAGCTTTGGAAAAAATCCATGACAAATATAACGCGTCAGGAGACGCGCTACAACCGGGAAATACACCAGAAATTGCACCTACACTGAGCCTGCAAAGGCATGAATAATATTTGTTATGGCTGAAAGATATCACTTTCTGACAGGTTTCTTGGTTTACTTCCCTTCTACTTTTGTTTCTGTTGTCATCACCATGGGGATGGTCAGTCCGCCGGGAGTCTTTGGGTTGTCCTTTACTTCGCCGTTGCCTGTGAGTTCCATCGTCGTGTTTGATTCATCAATCCATCCGGTAGAAGCATGAACTTTGATGGTGGATTTGACAGTGCCCGAGAGGTCAAATTTAATAGGCAAACCTTTGCTCATGGTGTAGGTATCGTTGTCAACAGTTTTAACCGTGGCATTGCCTGAGATAATAGCATAGTCGCCGGTTAATTTGGCAAGCGAATAAGTGGTTTCGACATTGAACTTGAACCCGCCTGATTCGAGGTAAGTGGTGATCTTCCATTTGTCGGCAACGGCAACCTGTTTCAAAGGAAAAATATTCGTGATCTGCTCGATGCTGTTGATGAAAGCTTTTTCTCCGTAAGCCTGTTTGATCCTTTCCAGTGCATCGGCTTTCTGCTGTTCGGAAAGTTGCGGGAAACCGTCAAAAACCTTGGAATATAAAGCATCAATATTCTTTATTGATTTTACTTTACCCGTTTTTAGCATGATAACATTGAAGGGGCGGTTGATCATTTTCTTCATGATGCGCGTCATCGCATCGCTTGTGTCCTTATCGTCGGTATTTACAGAGGTTAATTTATCCTGTATTCTTTGCACCATTGAAATGCTCAGATAGCGTGCTTCAAGATCGAAAGTGGAATCAGTAATAGCAAGCACTTTGAAACTCATTTTGCCTTTTGCGGTAACGTATGAGTTTAATTCCAGGTCTTTCATCTTTTGATTGAGAGTTACCTTTGCCGTTGAAGAATGATAATAGGTTTTTCCCAATTTGAGGTTTAAAGCCAACTCGGATTTGGTTTTTTGACTGTGGGAAGCCAATGCCAAAAAGCAAAGGAGAAGGGTGAGGGTTTTTTTCATGGTAATTAAATTAGTCAATAGTCAAAAGTCAAAAGTCAAAAGTCAATAGTCAATAGTCAATAGTCATTAGGACATTAAATCTTAAATCAAAAATAGTCATCAGGGGTTATAGATTTTTTGCGGCTGATATCAGTTGTTGCAATTCGTTTTCATGGTTTGTTTTCTGTTCATTGTTCCAGTTCATCATTTGGTTCATGAATGACAAAGTTGCTTTTCCCCACCTTATCACATTGTCAATATCAAAATAAAGCATGGATGTGCGCCTGACAAAAAAATCGGCAGGGGAGGTGCACATTTCTTCTTCTACAGCATACTTCAACTGTGCCTGCAATGCCAATGGCAAAGTATCATCTTTGCTGAGTCCGGCTTTTTGGATCAGGTCGAAAAGCCTGTCAATGCCGGAGCCATACCTGTGAATTAGTAATCCGGTTTCAGCAGCAGTCAGACCCAATGAAACACCTGTTGCAGTTTTTTCTTCTACAAACTTATTGAAATATTTAATGCCATCAGCAATTCCGCCGGAAAGAATTAAATTTTCAGTGGAACATCTTGCAAATTTTCTTTGATTGTTTTTTAGATAACGATTCGAAATAAGGTCCACCACACGCTCAGCCATTTTTCTGTAACCTGTGAGTTTTCCTCCCGCAATGCTTATCAAACCCGAAAGAGACTCAAACATTTCGTCTTTGCGCGAGATCTCCGAAGGACCTTTTCCGGGCTTGTTGACCAGCGGCCTTAACCCGGCCCAGCACGATTCAACATCGGATGGAATAAGATGGCAATCGGGAAAAAAATTATTGGCGCATCGCAAAAGATAATCGCGTTCTTCAGCAGTGACTGTGGGATTGGCAAGATCACCGGAATAAAAAGTGTCGGTGGTACCGATAAATGTTTTGCCTTCGCGGGGAATGACAAATATCATCCTCTTGTCAGGCGTATCGAAATACACTGACTGACTTACAGGAAATCTTTTTCCGTCAATAACAATATGCACTCCCTTTGTGATGTGCAGCCGGCTTTGGGCCTGCGGTGCATCAAGGCTATTGAGCTGATCAACCCAGGGACCTGCTGCATTCACCACATTGGCGGCATAAATTTCATACTCATCACCGGCAATCTGATCCTGAATTTTTACACCGCATATCTTTTTATTTTGATAAAGAATTGAAGTGGCTTTGGTATAATTTACTGCAAGAGCGCCCCTGCTAACGGCTTCTTTCAACACCTCCAGGGTGAGCCGTGCATCATCGGTGTGATATTCGTTATAGACGATGCCGCCTTTCAGAATATCCTTTCGCAGCAATGGTTCGAAAGCTATTGTTTCTTTTTTATTCAGAACATTGTGTCGTTCTTTTGCGTTTACTCCTGCCAGCAATTCGTAAATACCAATACCAATTCTTGCAGAGAACATATTGAACGAACCGCCCCTGACAATGGGCAAAAGCATGGGTTGTGGTTGTGTGAGATGAGGGGCATTGTGATGAACAATTTTTCTTTCCCTTCCCACTTCCATGACAAGTTTAAATTCCAATTGCTTCAGGTATCTCAACCCGCCATGAATAAGTTTTGTTGAACGACCGGAGGTGCCTGCTGCAAAGTCCTGCATCTCGATAAGAGCCACTTTCATTCCTCTTGCAGTTGCATCCAAAGCAATTCCTGCACCGGTGATTCCGCCACCTATCACGATAAGATCGAAAGATGTTTTGCTCATCTGATGAATGATGGATGTCCTGTTTATGGAAGAGAAAGAAGTCAATGTTTTTTATTCAGGTTGATGTAAAAATTGATTTTCTAATATTTCTTAGTTGCAAAACCTATATTCTTTTTAATTGATGTCCGAATAAAAACATATCGTCCCATACGGGACTCTAATTCATCTCTATTTATTTTTCTACCGATATTGAATCCCTACGGGACCAAGGCTTTTGCGAGTTCAATTATCCTGTAAGGATATGATATCGGTAGAAAAATTGACCACCGCGAGCTATAAGCCCCGTAGGGGCGATATATTTAGGAAATGCTCTGCAATTAAGGCATTCTACAGTGTTATAATTTTTTTTCCGGACACTAGTGATTCTTTTTAATTATTATTTATTCGGTTTAAAAGCCATTGCTGCATTGACAGCGGTTTTCCAACCTGCATAAAGTTCATTTACTTTTTCAGTTGAAAGCTTTGGTGAAAATGTTTTATCTGTCAACCATTGCAAAGCTATTTCATCACGATCTTTCCAGAAACCTGCTGCCAGTCCCGCAAGATAAGCAGCGCCCAAAGCGGTGGTCTCGGTAACTTTTGGCCGAACAACAGGAACACCTATCATATCACTTTGAAACTGCATGAGAAAATCGTTCACCACAGCGCCTCCGTCAACACGCATGCTCTTCAGCTTTATTCCTGAATCTTCCTCCATGGCATTCAGAATATCCTTCACCTGGTAAGCGATGGCTTCGAGTGTTGCCCTTACAAGATGTTCACGGGTACTTCCACGGGTAAGTCCAAAAACAGCGCCTCTTACATCGCTGTCCCAGTAAGGAGCGCCTAAACCCACAAAAGCCGGAACAACATAAACACCCCCCGATGAAGTAACAGTGGTTGCAAACTTTTCACTTTCGGCAGCAATCCTGAAAAGTTGAAGTCCGTCCCTCAGCCACTGCACCGCAGAGCCTGCAATAAAAATACTGCCCTCGAGAGCATATTCCACTTTGTCATCAATGCCCCATGCAATGGTTGTAAGCAAACCATGATCGGAACGAACAGCTTTCGTGCCGGTGTTCATCAGCAGAAAACATCCGGTGCCATAAGTGTTCTTCACCATTCCTTCTGCAAAGCATGTCTGCCCGAACAGGGCTGCCTGCTGATCGCCTGCAATGCCTGCAATCGGAATTTTTATTTTATCAAAAAGATCAGTATTGGTGTATCCGTATATTTCGGATGAAGATCGCACCTGTGGGAGCATGTTTTTTGGAACATTCAGCATTGCCAGTAAATCATCATCCCAGCACAGATCATGAATGTTGAACATCAGCGTGCGTGAGGCATTGCTAAAGTCTGTCACATGAATGTTGCCTCCCGATAATTTCCATGTTAGCCAGGTATCAATGGTGCCGAATAAAAGATCGCCACGAGCTGCTTTTTCCCTTGCTCCTTCAACATGATCGAGTATCCATGATAGTTTGGTCCCGGAGAAATAAGCATCAATCAGCAAGCCTGTTTTTTGTTTTACAGTCTCATCAAAACCTGCGTTTTTCAATTGTTCACATTGTTCAAGAGTCTGCCGTGATTGCCAAACGATGGCATTGTAAATTGGAATGCCTGTATGCTTATCCCAGACTACAGTAGTCTCGCGCTGGTTGGTAATTCCAATGGCTGCAATATCGCCCGCATCAAATTTAATCAGCATTTCCTTTACGACAACTTCTACAGTCTGCCATATCTCCAAAGCATCATGCTCTACCCAGCCGGGATGTGGGAAGTGTTGCGTAAATTCTTTTGAAGAAATATGAATAGCCTCGCCGGTTTTATTGAATAAGATCGCCCTGGTACTTGTTGTTCCCTGGTCAATAGACAGGATATATTTTTCATTCATGACTGATGTTTTTATCTCAGTTTACCCAAACTAACTTCACTACAAACCTACATTATTTTTTTAGAATAAAAGTGGGAAGCCTTTCCGGCAGTCTCAATGAGGGGTGTTATTTTATGTAAAAAAAAGATGAAAAAGGTAGCAGGATATTGAAATTTCCTGTAAGTTTGTAATATTAATTCTGAATAGCATGAAAACTGAACTCAAAGAAAATTTCATCAGCAAATGGAAGAAATATTTTAATAATACCGAACTTCCGATCACTTTTTATTTTAGCGACAGCGATGGAAACGCAGCAAAAGCTGAGCGTCCCAAAGGATGGAGCTGCCTGATACGTGAACTGGTGAAGGTGCGCAACGGAGAATCTCTTTGCTATAGCGCCGAAGAGATTGCCTGTGGCGGCGCCAAACGTTATCTTGGTTATACAGATCAGATGGCGCCCACTTTCAAATACTTTCTTTCATGCGGCATCCCTGATAAAATGGAAGGTGAAAGATATAAGATCAGTCCGGAAGTGGTGGTCGAATCGTTGAAATTTCAAAAGACCTTGCCTGCAGCAGGGAAGAATATCATTTTTAAACGCTGGGACAAATTAACCGAAACAGACAATCCGGATGCAGTTATTTTCTTTGCAAAAGGTGAAGTATTGTCAGGATTATTCACCCTTGCCAATTTCGATCAGGCTGACCCCAATGGTGTGATCACGCCTTTTGCCGCCGGTTGTGGTTCCATCGTTCATTATCCATACCTGCAAAAAGATGAGGAAAACCCCAAAGCGGTGCTAGGCATGTTCGATGTTTCAGCACGTCCCTGTATGCCTGAGAATATGCTGAGCTTTGCAATCCCCATGAATAAATTTGAAAAAATGATCGGCTATATGGACGAAAGTTTTTTAATAACACCATCATGGGAGAAGGTGAAAACAAGAATTCCTTAAAAGAAATTTGAGACTGCTCCGAAAAGTAATAAATGCGAAAATTACCACTAAAACACAAAGACACAAAATACAAGTTTTTAATAAAATACAATTTCGTGAAATTTGGTGTTTTCGTGCTTTTGTGGTAAAAAAGACTTATCGGAGTGGACTCAAATTTGAAATTTGAAATTTGATGTGCCCAGCAAATCCAGGCAGTAACTATTAATGCCGCGAAGCAAATGACCAATGACTATTGACTATTGACAAATGACTATTGACAAATGACAATTTTTTATGAATGCAAAACTTATTTTATCTTTTCTGAAAGACGTTGAAAAGAACAACAACCGCGAATGGTTTCATGCTAATAAAGACCGATATGATGAAGCCAAAAAAGAATTTGAAACCTTTATAAATTCCCTGATCCCTGAGATCGCAAAATTTGATAAAGATGTTTTGGGCCTTTATGCAAAGGACTGCATGTTCCGAATTTATAATGATGTGCGCTTTGCCAAAAATAAGCCATTATACAAATCCAACATGGGAGCTTACATTGCAAAGGGCGGTAAAAACGGTGGTCGTGCCGGGTATTATTTCCACATTGAAAACGACAATTGTTTTTTGGGCGGAGGAATTTATATGCCTTCATCTGAAAATTTAAAACTGATCAGGCAGGAGATTTATTATAACTTTAAAGAGATCTCGGGAATACTTTCTTCAAAAGCGTTGCTGAAACATTTTCAAATGCTGGATGACATGAAAGTAAGCAGGGTGCCAAAAGAATTCCCAAAAGACAGCGAGAGTGCTGAGTTGTTAAAGTACAAGAGCTTTACTGTCCTTTGTCCTATTGAGAAGAAACAACTTTTATCAGATGATCTGCCTGCTGTTGTTGTTCAAATATTCAAAACGCTGGTGCCATTAAATCATTTTTTGAACAGGGCGCTTTTTGTCCCTCAAAGTTAAAAATCTTATTATGCCGGAAAATAACTTTTGCTTTCTCTTAAATTTATGAGTACTTTTATCGGCTATTTTACAACTGACATACTAAACTTTTAAAATCTGCGTTACCATACCTTCAACACATTGAAGAGAAAAATAAAAATGATGAATAAAAAGATCTTATTGGCAAGTATTACTTTGTTACTTTCATGTAGTTTATTTGCCCAAGCGCCCAAATACAGTAATGAGTTTTTGGCAATTGGTATTGGTGCAAAAGCCCTTGGCATGTCCAATTCAAATGTTGCAATTGTTGACGACGTGACGGCAGGTTACTGGAATCCCGCAGGACTCGAACTCGTCAAATCGAATATTCAGTTCGGGTTGATGCATTCCGAATATTTTGCAGGAATAGCGAAATACGATTATGGTGCCATTGCTGCACGAATTGATGAAAAAAGCACTGCCGGATTTTCGTTCATCCGTTTTGGCGTGGACGATATTCCCAACACAACACAGTTGATTGATGCCGAAGGAAACCTTGATTATTCCAAGATCACCACTTTCTCAGCTGCTGATTATGCATTTTTGTTTTCGTATGCAAGGACAGTGAAAGATGGGTTGAGAGTTGGTGCAAATGCCAAAGTTGTTTACAGGCAGGTTGGTGATTTTGCAAAAGCTTATGGATTCGGACTCGATGTTGGCGCACAATATCAGGTTAAGAATTGGATATTTGGAGCCATGGCAAGAGACATCACCTCCACTTTCAATGCCTGGAGTTTTAACCTTTCGGATCAAATGAAAGAAGTCTTTACGCTTACAGGTAATGATATTCCAGCAAGTTCTCTGGAAATAACCCTGCCCAGACTGATACTTTCAGCGGGGCGTAAATTAAAGCTTTCCGGAAGTTTTACAGCCACACCCGACCTGGATGTTGATTTCACTTTTGATGGCAAAAGAAATGTGCTGGTGAAAAGCAATCCTGTAAGCATTGATCCCCACATGGGCGTTGAATTTTCTTACAAAAACTTCCTGTTCTTAAGAGGAGGGATCGGAAACATACAGAATGAAACAGATATCAGCGGCAAACTTAAAACTACATTTGAACCCAACATGGGCGTTGGATTAAAAATAAAAGATGCTTTGTCAATAGACTATGCTTTGACCAATATTGGCGGAGTTTCAATTGCACTCTGGTCAAATATTTTTTCTCTGAAATTCAATATCAACAAAAAAGTAAAAGGAGCAAGTTAACCTCTAAAGTTAATACTCATGAAGAAGAAATTTTTACAGACACTTATCCTGATCTTTTTTTGCTGTCAGGCTTTCGCACAGCAGGAAAACGGATGGATACCCAATTACAGCCTGAAATACTACAGAATATTTGTATCACAGGATGGAATTTACAGACTTGATTCCACAACACTGGCAAATGCCGGTATTGATGTGAGCACCCTGAATCCAAAACAAATTCAGATATTCGGCAGAGGAAAGGAACAAAATATTTTTATTACCGATAAAGGCGGAATAGGAACTTTTAAATCCCACGACTACATTGAATTTTATGGAATGCACAATGATGGATGGTATGATAAAAAATTATATCGCGACACCCTTGATCAGGCAAATCCTAATTATAGCATGTTTAACGATACGGCGATTTATTATCTTACCATCAATCCAAATGTGAATCCGGGAAAGAGAATGAAATCTGAAAACGATGTAAATTATTCAGCTTACAATTCACCTCCGTTTTTTTACAAGAATTCAAGGGCTGACCTGACTGACAAATATTATTTCGGACAAACGTGGGCTGATGGTGTGCTTACGGATCCTGAATATGTAGCAAGCGAGGGATGGTTTCTAAGTTCAGGGTTTGGCTTATGTTATCAGTGCCCACAGACTACTACTCTTATTGTTCCTACTGCAAAATGGGCTGCGGGAAATGCCTACATTGATTTCAAAGTGATTGGTACGTCTGATTATGCCGGTCTTCACCCAAATCATCATATCCAGATATCTTATTGCGGGAAAACTATTACTGATTTACAGGATGGATATTATTCGAAGCATTATTTCGATACACTTGGAACATCTGTGTTGAGTTCATCCAGCACAAATTTTGCATTTAGTTGTATTAATGATCTCGGAAGTGTGGATAATCCTGATGGAAGTACGGTAGCTTTTATCAATATTAAGTACGCACACCAGTTCAACCTCGAAACGAGCAGTACTTTCGAAATGTATATTCCTAACGGGACACAATCAAAATCATCACTTACCTTCAGCGGACTTACAGTGAATAGCGGTGATACAGTATTCTTTTATGATCTCACGAATAACATGAGAAGCAAAGCAAGCTTAAGCGGAACCAATTATAAGGTTGTGGATACAAACATTACGGCCCATCCTGAAAAGAAATGTTACATTACTTCAGAAGGACAAATACATCATGTACTCTCGTTAGAGCCAGTTTCACGTGACCCTGCTCACTATGCACAATTCAAAAATTATGCTGATCAATCTTTAGCCAACACCAAATACCTGATCGTTACCAACAGAGCATTGTGGAATGAAGCAAGGGCCTACAGTGATTACCGGGCTACAACAGGTTTCGATACCCTAGTTGTTGATGTTAACGAGTTATACGATCAGTTTAGTTATGGCATCAGGAAAGACCCTCTTGCCATAAAGAATTTCGCCCGTTTTGCCATTACCAATTTCAATTCCCCGCCAGAAAATCTTTTTATTATCGGAAAAGGATACAGGGCCGCCGAAGGTGATGCTTCGCAATGTTACAGGAAAAACCCTGCTATTTATTCCCAGACATTGGTTCCCGGTTTCGGTTTACCTCCTTCTGATATCCTTTTTACAACTTTTGGAACTGACTATAAACAATCCATTCCGACAGGAAGACTTGCGGCAAGAAGCGGAACAGATGTTACTTCATATCTGAATAAAATGGTCGAATATGAAAGTGTGCAGTCATCGGCCCAGTCAGGTTTTAACCCTCCTCAATTTGCATGGATGAAAAATGTTCTTCATTTTGGCGGAGGTGATGATGGCGCCCAATCGTTGGTTCTGCAAACTTATCTTAACCACTACAAGCAGATCATTGAAGGGCCTTTTTTCGGAGGGTATGTGCGGACATTCCTTAAAAATTCAACACAACCGATTCAGCAGAATTTGTCTGACTCCATGAAAGCGATCATCAACAGCGGAGTCTCCATTATGACTTTCTTCGGGCATGGTGCAGGAATTGGGTTTGATGTGAGTATTGACTATCCTTCCACCTATAATAATACAGCAAAGTATCCATTGCTTATTGCAAACTCATGTCTTGCCGGCGACCTTTATAGCCAGATCCCCAGCTCCAGCGAAGAGTTTGTTTTAATTCCTGAAAAAGGCATGATCGCCTATGTTGCTTCGGTTGCAAACGGATTGTCGGATAATCTTGATAAATATTCTACACAATTGTACGAAAATATCGGGGTGAAGAAATATGGGCAGTCAATGGGGAAGTGCATAAAAAGTACCATAGATACCTTGCAGATGTTATATCCGGGTGACTTTTACGCCAAATCTGTTTGTCTTGAAATGACGCTGCACGGCGACCCGGCTTTAAAAATAAATTACTTCGGCAATGCTGATTATACACTTACTCCAACCGATATTTTTTTCACTCCTGCAAATGTCACCACCCAACTTGATTCGTTTACTTTGTTTTTTGTGCATTCAAACATTGGCAGGGCACTCGATACTTCCTATTATGTGCATATAAAAAGACAATTTCCTGATAATTCTCCGGCATTGGATACTCTTTTGTTTGTGAAGGCACCTATGTATAAAGACACTGTAAAATTAAAATTGCCGGTAAATCTTGCCCACGGAATAGGATTAAATACATTTACTGTCTCACTTGATTGTACTGATAAGGTTAAAAATGAGATTTCGGAAACTAATAATTCCGCATCCACAACACTACTTATTACATCCGATGATATTTCACCTGTTTATCCCTATAAATATGCGATAGTTCCTTCGCTCAATGTTACACTGAAAGCATCAACCGGAAATCCTTTTGCCTTGCCAAAGAATTATGTGTTTCAAATTGATACCACAGCAAAATTTAACAGCCCCGTTTTAATGACGCAAACCATCAATCATGCCGGTGGCGTTGTTACATGGACACCTGTTCTTCCTGTTACCAAAGACAGTATTGTTTACTATTGGAGGGTTAGTATTGATTTTTCTTATTATCATAAATTCAGTTGGAATGAAAGCTCATTTCAATACATAACCGGTAAAAGGGGATGGGGACAAGCTCATTTTTTCCAGTTCAGGAATGATGCCTATACCTTTATTAAAATTGACACATCACTGAGAAAATTTATTTTTGTCCCTAATACAGTTAGGCTAACTGCTCAGACCGGATATTTTACCGGCAATGCCCACTACAACTGGACTGAGGAATGGCTTAAAAGAAATGAAGCTTCACTGGGTTATTGGAGTTGTGCTGACGTTGGTCATAGCGCGTTGAAAATTGGAGTTTTTGATTCTCTTTCCGTTCAGCCATGGATTAGTCAGATACCCACTATTCATCCTGATACCGGTGTATATGGAGAATTTCATTGTCAATCTGGTTATACAACTCCTTGTTTTGATTTTCGTTTTTCATCCAATCATGATAGAGACACCGTTAAATATTTTTTGAATCATATCCCACATGGTGATTATGTGGTAGTGATGACTCACGAAAGTCCTATCTACTCTTCATGGAATGCCGGATTACTAAGCGCATTCCAGTCCATTGGAAGTTCAATAACTGCTGCAAGTTTGCCTGCAAATAATAATACACCTTATATTATTATCGGACAAAAAGGAGCACATCCAGGATCTGTTCCTGAAGCATTTTCTCCTTCTGGTGATTTAGTTCAAAGTTACGAAGACATTACTACAAACTGGACAGTAGGAGATATTAAATCAGAACTGATTGGCCCTGCCAGAAGTTGGGATTCCCTGCACTGGAGAGTGAGAAGGGATATTTACGACAGTGTTAAACTTAATGTTTATGGAGTTAAAAATGATGGAACCGAGGTATTGGTAGTTTCAAATCTTAAACCTATAGCGGGAAATATGGATATCAGTTTGGCAAGTGTGGTGGATAGTACTCAGTATCCTTACCTGAGGCTTGACATGCAGATAATGGACACCAATTTGCATACGCCATCACAAATGGGAAGATGGCAGGTGATCTTTAAAGAAGTGCCCGAAACGGCTCTTGATCCCTCCCTCAATTCTTATTTTTATAAGGATACTCTCAATGAGGGCGACACACTCCGGTTCTCAACGGCAATTCATAACATCAGTGAGTTTAATATGGACAGCCTTTTGGTTCATTACTGGGTGCTCGATGCCAGCAGGCATATTCATCCTGTGTATTATCACAGGTTCAGAAAACATCCTGCCGGCGATATTCTGATTGATACCGTTAAATATTCTACTATGGGCTTGCCGGGTTTGAACAGCTTCTGGATTGAAGCCAATCCTAATAACGACCAGGTGGAACAATACCACTTTAACAATATTGGTGAAAGATATTTCTACGTCAGATCAGATAAAACCAACCCACTACTTGATGTTACCTTTGACGGGGTGCATATTCTGGATAATGACATTGTCTCAGCCAAACCTTTGATTGAGATCCGCCTCAAAGATGAAAACAAGTTTTTGCTGATGAATAACCAGTCTGATACGTCCCTGTTCAATGTCTTTATTCAAAACCCGGGCGCCAGTACGGCAAACCGGATCTTTTTCACCCAGCTATCCACCGGGCAACAGATCATGAAATTCTATCCTACAACATCGGCGAATGACAACAAATGCAGAATAGAATATCTTGCTGATTTTCCTGTTGACGGCACTTACAAACTAATTGTTCAGGCTAAGGATAAATCAAATAATAAATCAGGTGACAACGATTACGAAATAAATTTTGATGTGATCAACAAATCCACGATCACCGAAGTGATGAACTGGCCAAACCCTTTCTCCACTTCAACAAGGTTTGTCTTTACCCTTACCGGTTCGGTAATCCCGACTTATTTCAAGATACAGATAATGACAATAACAGGAAAAGTTGTCAGGGAAATCGGACTGAACGAACTTGGCGAAATTCACATCGGAAGAAACATCACGCAGTATGCATGGAACGGCAAAGATGATTTTGGCGATCAGCTTGCCAACGGCGTTTATCTCTACCGTGTGGTTTCAAACATTAATGGGAAGACTATTGATAAGAACGCAACGGATGCTGATAAATACTTTACGCATGAGTTTGGGAAAATGTACCTGATGCACTAAGTGAGTCTGTAGTTTTGAATAATTTTTACTGATAAAATTCACAGGTATCAACAAACTTTTCAACATAATTAGTAAAATGAAAATACCGGTAGTCATACTGGTATTTTCATTTTTATATCTCCTGATCGTTCTGTTCAGTTCTTCTTTCCCCATGTTTTGGGATATGGGTTACGTTTCAAGGATCAGCAATCTTATTTATGAAAATCATTTCTCTTCAGTTATCTTTTCCAATGCTGATAATGGAACGCCGCCGCTTTACAGCCTATATCTGGCCGGAGTTTGGGCTGTTCTGGGAAAATCATTAATGAGTTGTCATCTTGCAATTCTGCCTTTCGTTCTTGCCACAGTTTACCAGTTCTACAATTTTGCAAAGAGATTCTTCAGCGGCCTTACTATTTATTTTGCTTTGGCGCTGCTTCTGATTGAACCAACCATGGCCACACAAACCATCCTTGCTGGCTGCGACATCGTGGTGTGTTTCTTATTTCTTTGTGCGCTCAATTGCATTATGGACAACAAAAGGCTTTGGCTTGCTATTGCAATGATGTTTCTGCCTTTGCTCAACTCTCGCGGTTTTTCTTATGTAGCGGCGCTTTTCCTCATTGACATTTTTATCAATCGTTCAGAATATTCAGGGATAAAAAAAATCTTCACAGGCATTGTGCCTTATCTTCCTGCATTTTTTCTTTGTCTGGGCTGGCTGTTTTACCATTACCGGGTTGCAGGCTGGATCGCTGTTTCGGACGGCAGAGAAACTTTTCATCATGTGAAAAACCTTACGGGAATACTGAGAAATTTTACTTTTATTTTATGGAAGATCGTTGACTTCGGAAGGATCTCTCTTTATCTTTTCCTCGTTTTTGTTTTCTTTAAATTTTGGAAAGTCAATGACCGTGCAGGCCGGCAGCTTTTCATTATTCTTCTTTTCACCATACTCCCATACATTATTTTTTTCCTTCCATTGTCGTACCCTGTTTCGCACAGATATTTTATGGTGACAAACATGATCGCAATTGTTCTGTTTGCTTATTCAATCGGTTTTATAAAGATCAGAATTGTCCGTTATGTGATTTCTGTTGCAATAGTGATCAGCCTGCTCGCCGGTAATTTTATTCAGTATCCTGAACGTTTCGGCAATGGGTGGGACTCGTCATTGAAAGTGATCCCTTTTTTCAACCTGAAAGAACAACTTGATCAGTACCTCACCGCTTCGCACATTGCCCCTGCTGATGTAGGCGCTGAATTCCCCATGAATTTCGACAGGCATGATTGCAATCCTGCTTCTGATCATTTTAAATTTACCGATTTGGACACAAAGCCATTCAATTACTTCCCTTACATTGTGCAATCGAATATTTGTAATACTTTTACACCCGCAGAAATTGCTGCATTAAACGGCAGGTGGCAACTGGTTACTGAATTAAGATCGTGGCCTGTTTACATCAAACTATTTAAAAATCCTGTGAAGGCTGAATGAAGAAAGTCATTAAAAAACGATACCTTTTCCTGTTGTCGCTCCTGAGCGGAGTGCTGCTCATCATCGGATGGCCGGTGAACGGATTTCCGCTTTTTCTTTTCATTGGTTTTGTGCCCCTCCTGTTTATCGAAGACTATATTTTTAATAACAGGGAACAATTCAACTGGTTTAGCTTTTTCGGATATTCATACATTGCGATGTATATCTTTAATCTTTTCACAACCTATTGGATCTACTTCTCAACACCCGCCGGCATTGGCGCCCAACTGATGAATGCGCTGTTCATGTCGCTCACATTGTCCCTTTTCCATTTTACGCGCATCATTCTCAAACACGGTTCGGCTTACATCACTTTTATTGTTTACTGGATAACCTTCGAATACCTGCATCTCAACTGGGATCTCACCTGGTCGTGGATGAATCTTGGAAATGGCTTTGCCAACTATCCTTCGTGGATACAATGGTACGAATACACGGGCAGCTTTGGCGGAACAATATGGATTTTGCTTGCAAATGTGATGATATTCCGGGCAATAAAAATGTTTATTAACAAAGAAAGAACTTTCAGAAAACGCATGCTGCTTGCAGCTTTCTGCGGCGATCTGATACTTGTCCCGATAATTATTTCTCTGGTTATTTACTATACTTACGAAGACAAGGGAAAACCCATTACTGTCGTAGCAGTGCAGCCCAACATTGATCCTTATAACGAGAAATTCGATGCATTGACTTCCGGTCAGCAGCTTGAAAAGATGCTGAAACTGGCACGACTTAAAACCGACAATAAAACATCGTTGCTTGTGGGCCCCGAGACCGCAATTCCCGATGGTGAGTGGGAAGAACAACTTGACAGCTCGGTGAGTTTCGATAGCCTCAGATCGCTGGTGAAAGAATATCCACAGATGAGTGTGCTCATGGGCATGGCATCGTATAAAATGTATAAAAAGGGCGAAAAGGTTTCATCTACCGCCCGGCCTTACCCGGAAGAGCACGGGTGGTATGATGCCTACAACACAGCTTTCATTCTCGACACTTCGAAAGGAGTTCAGCTTTATCACAAATCCAAGCTTGTTCCTTTTGTTGAGAAAATGCCGTATCCAAAATACATGGGATTTCTTGAAAAATATGCCATTGATATGGGTGGCATTTCGGGCAGTCTTGGTGAGCAGGAGGAGCGCACCGTGTTTTATTCACCTGATAAGACCATCAAAGCAGCGCCGGTAATTTGCTATGAATCTATCTACGGAGAGTTTGTTTCGGAATATGTGAAGAACGGCGCCAACATTATCTGCATCATCACCAACGACGGCTGGTGGCGCAACACTCCGGGCTACAGGCAGCATTTTTGTTATGCTACCCTCCGTGCCATTGAAAACCGCCGCAGCATTGTGCAGTCAGCCAACACCGGTCTTTCAGGATTTATAAATGAGAGGGGCGATGTGCTTCAGAAAACCTCGTGGTGGAAAGAGTTCTCGATAAAACAGGAGTTGCTGCTGAACGCCAAAACCACCTTCTATACCAGAAATGGCGATTACATTGCCCGCACCTCAAGCTATATGACGGCGGTGATTTTCCTGTATTCAATATTGATATTGATAAGACGGAAGGTGAAAAGGATATTTGATTTTTGATTCAGGATTTTTGATTTCCCCGGACTTTTACATTTTACATTTTTCTGTTTTACATTTTACATTTTCTTTGCTTTACCTTTTCATTATTTAAAAAAACTTTCTTTACCTTTGTTATAGTTTTTCATTTTCTCTATTTTGAAAAATATTTTTCATGAAAGATAATACACACATATTGCAATTGATCAAAATGTCAGTAATGACTACTGAACCTGATGCAACATTGATTGTATATGGCTCATACGCCCGTGGTGATAACCGCGAGGATTCCGATTTAGACATTTTAATACTTGTCATCAAAGACACTGTTTCACGTGCTGACCAAAAGAGGATAAAATACCCTTTATATGATATAGAATTTGACTCAGGAATAATCATCAGCCCTTTAGTTTTCCCTAAAAAAGATTGGGAATCCAGGCACAGAATTACTCCATTTTATGAAAACGTTCAAAAGGAAAGTAGAATATTATGAACGACATTGAACGGAATGAAATGATTCTCTGATTGCATTCCAATTCGCTGACTTTTACATTTTACATTTCTTGTTTTACATTTTACATTTTTTTGAATTGGTTCAAAGTTTACCCCGTTGGATAGAAAATATCCCACGGGGTGAAAGTTCAAGGTTCAATGTTCCGCTATCCATTGACATTTGATTAATGACAATTGACCAATGATTAACGAAATTTGATCATTTTCCCACTATTCCAACCCGAAAAATGGCCGGAATTTTGGGCTTTTTCTTCTTTTTTAATGCCTTTTCAAAAACTATTTTGTTAAATTTTCATTCAATTTTTGACAAAAAACTTCTTTTTTTCCAATCAAAAAAATCATTGAAAATTATTCCATTTTTTTATAGTGCAAAAAATTGGTTGATTTTGCTTGCTGTATATATGGCTAAATTGATTTAGATACTTTTTGCTTGTAATTTTATTTTATATTAAAAACAGATATTAATTTACATCCTTGAATAATTTCTTTAATAATTGTATATAAACAACATACCTATTATTCAAAATGCGTAACTCATTTTTCACCTCTTTTGGTATAAAACAATAATAATTGTTTTTCTAAATCGTTTTATTAAATCGGTTTAGCAGAATTAAATATCAATGTTGTAGTATTAATAATTCTCATAAACTTGATAAAAAAAAATTGGCAGTATTAAAAATTGGTGATTTGATTTGTTTTTATTATTATTTTTGCTGCAAATTATTTTGCTTATTACTCAAGTTAGAAAATGATTTATAAAAGCCCGATATTGACAAGCCTTCTTACTCCTCTTTCCAGTGGAATTTGTCCTGAAAACGTGCATAACACACCGTTTATAATAAGCGCATTATTACTTAATAACAGTGCTTCACTTTCAACTAATTGCTATTTTACAGACAATTACAGTACAATTTTCAATCATTTTGGAGGCATACCATGCCATGAAATTCTCATTCCGGCCTCTTGTTTTAAGTCTCCGGGACAGGTGGGAGCGATTCCCATCGAACCCGGCATGATGCCGACCTCAAAGGGAGAAGCTCCCATTGAGGCGGGAGTTGTTCCCGTTGAAATCGGATATGTCCCATTTACATCGGAGTCTCTCCCATCTCAATGGGAGTGTTGCCCATCTCAACGGGAGTCGCTCCCCTTGAGATGGGAGCCTTGCCCGTCTCAAAAAAGTTACTCCCATTGGGCCGGGAGCCTTGCCCGAAGAGGAGGGAGCGACAAAAAAATCGAACAGTATCAATCAACAATAAACCAAATTTCTAATTAAATTTTTAAAATCATGACAAAGAAAAAGCTTAAAAAGGAAGTTCTTGTAACTGCCAATCAATCAGATTTAACTGAATCAGAATTCATGACCGATTCTTATGATAAAATTGGGGCGGCTACTGATCATTCTTCAATTGTTACCCTTGACCCGCTGCCTGCAGCGGTGAAAACAATGCTTGACGGATTGGCAGCAAAAATGTCAAAAAAAGTTGCATTGGAGCAAGAACATAAATCATTGACTACCGAAATTCACGAAGGATCTGATGATGTGCGAAAAATATTTGCACGCCAGTGGGCAGTCCAAATAGAAACTGCAATTGGTGATGACTACAGCCAGGCACAGTTGTTTAAATTTGGAATAAAAAATGTTGATAACGGAAAAACCGATAACCCATTGGCAACGGCTGCCAACAGTCTTCCTGTTATTACAAGAATCTTAAATGATGTAGAAATGCAACACACAATTTTCTTTTTGAATAGCCTCACCGGCAATGTTGCAATACCTGATGGAGGAGACCATATTGATGTATATGAGTGGACCGGAGAGGGAATGCCTCCACGCGATCTAAAAAAACTTACATATTTAGGAGTTGCAAAATATGGGAAGTTTGTAAATATTTTCGCTCCCGATGATAAAGGTAAGACTATTTGGTACATAGCTGTTTATGTCAGCAAAAAAACAAAAACAGCCAATCAGTTAAGTGTAGCTGAAAGTTCAATTGTTTTTTAGAAATTAATGAACAAACTACTTTCCCAAAGTTTTCTTCACTTTGGGAAAGTTTAAAAGAAAATTGGAACGAAGAAAGTAAATAAGTTGTAGTAGAGAAGAAAGGAGAGTATTTGAATTAGGAATAAAAAATGCCACAAGCAAAATTATGTTTGTAAATTATTCGTAAAGTATATTTAAGTCTGCCTGTTCTGAAAAGGACGGGTGGACTTTTTTTTTATAAAAATTTAATAACCAAAAACAATTACCATGAAAAAAACAATTACCTTAGTTTTTATGATTTTGCTTGTAGCTCTAAGCATCAAACTTAAAGCTCAGCAACCTCAGATGCAACCACAGCAACAACAACTGCCCGATACAATCACCTATTGGATGGATTATAATTGGGATAATCTGGATGCGAATGATTTCGATACCATCTGGAACATCCGTTGTTTTATTCAAGTTCCGGCGGGTGTTTCAATGAAAAATTTTCATCTTAAACTTGATGATGTTTTGAATAACGTGAATAATTTGTGCAACACAAATAGTCCTGATGTTACCACAATAACTTCAGGTGTTATTGCATCACCCTGTTATCTGACACCTCATCCAAAACGGACCGAAACCAGCTACGTGCCGACATTTACAAAAAGCGGCAATTATATTGTAGCCGATCTTGGTTTTCACCGAAGCCACTATTTTAATGTCGAGGTCAAGCCCAAAGACCTTTCGAACAATTTGATTTCAAAAGTTAAAAAATTAAAAGACATTAAATACTGATAACGTTATGAAAACAACAATAAAATTTTTAGCAATTTTCCATATTTGCATTGCAACAACATTTGTTGCAAAAAGTCAAATAAAGGTTAAGTGGACAAACCTGAATGTTGCGACTTATGTCACTGTATCAAATGATACCTTGAAAAAAGTGTATAACCGCACCAACTGGTGCGATGGCGCTGAATCACAAAATGTGTTGAAATCAGGACAGGATGGTTGGGTTGCTTACAAAGTTAATCAAACCAATTGCCACCGCGCTCTTGGATTTCAGAGTGGAGCCACCGGCACATGCATGGGTTCAATGGGATGGGGTTTGTATCTGAATACAAATGGCAATCTTATTAAAATGATAGGTTCTGCACAAACTACACTTACCACTTATGCTGCTGGTGACTCAATAAAAATTGAGCGAAAAGGCGGTAAAATTTATTATAAAAAGAACAACACAAAATTGGATTCAACCTCTGTGTCCAATAATGTTGATTTGTATGTTGATGCCATGCTTTACAGTTATCTCGCTGCATTTGAAAATGTAGTAGCATCATTTGATGTTTTAAATATTACCTCCACCACACCAGGGTCAAGATGTGGAACAGGAACTGTTACGTTAGGTGCTGTTTCATCAGGCGGAACCATTAACTGGTATGCCGCATCTTCAGGTGGTACTTCCCTTGGCACTGGCGCTTCTTTTGTAACACCATCTATATCCACAACTACTAATTATTATGTTTCCACTACATCTGATCATGGATATACTTCAACTCCCAGAGTTTCGGTTACAGCAACCATTAATACAATACCCACAGTTTCCATTAGTCCATCATCTAATCCAATTTGCAATGGTTCATCAACAACTCTTACTGCATCCGGTGCAAGCACATATAGTTGGAGTGGAGGAGGAACCGGTAACACAAAAGTAGTATCACCAACTTCAACCACTGTTTACACAGTTACTGGTACGGCTGCTAATGGTTGTACTAATACAGCTTCTATAAGCATCACAGTGAATGCGAAACCAACAGTAACATTAAGCGCATCGCCTTCTACCATTTGCAATGGCGCTTCTTCAACACTCACTGCAGGAGGAGCCACTTCATACAGTTGGAGCGGAGGCTTGGGAACAGGCAATCCAAAAACCGTGTCACCAACCACCACAACTGTATATACAGTTACAGGTACAGATGGAAATGGTTGTACAAACACAGCTACAGCAACTGTAACAGTTAATTCAAAACCGACTGTTACATTAAGCGCATCGCCTTCTACCATCTGCAATGGCGCTTCTTCAACACTCACTGCAGGAGGAGCCACATCATACAGTTGGAGCGGAGGCTTGGGAACAGGTAATCCAAAAACCGTGTCACCAACTTCCACAACTGTATATACAGTGACTGGTACTGATGGAAATGGCTGCACTAACACTGTCACAACCACTGTTACAGTGAATGCGAAACCAACAGTAACATTAAGCGCATCACCTTCCACCATTTGTAATGGCGCTTCTTCAACCCTTACTGCAGGAGGAGCCACATCATACAGTTGGAGCGGAGGATTGGGAACTGGCAATCCAAAAACCGTGTCACCATCTTCCACAACCGTATATACTGTGACCGGTACTGATGGAAATGGCTGTACCAATACAGCCACAGCCACTGTTACGGTGAATGCGAAACCAACGGCAACATTAAGCGCATCGCCTTCTACTATTTGCAATGGAGCTTCTTCAACACTCACTGCAGGAGGAGCCACTTCATACAGTTGGAGCGGAGGTTTGGGAACAGGTAATCCAAAAACCGTGTCACCGACTTCCACAACCGTATATACAGTGACCGGTACTGATGGAAATGGATGCACCAACACAGCCGCAACCACTGTTACAGTGAATGCGAAACCAACGGTAACATTAAGCGCATACCCTTCCACCATCTGCAATGGGGTTTCTTCAACACTTACTGCGGGAGGAGCAACTTCCTATAGCTGGAGCGGAGGTTTGGGAACGGGCAATCCAAAAACCGTGTCACCAACCACTACCACTGTTTATACGGTGACTGGTACAAATGCTAATGGTTGTACAAATACGGCAACAACAACTGTAACTGTTAATCCTTTACCTTCAGCAGAGGCAGGGAGAGATACAATCATTTACAATGGTGATAGCATACAAATTGGTAGCATTCCTATTGCAGGTTACACCTATCATTGGTCGCCATCTACCGGATTAAATAATACTAATATTGCAAATCCATGGGCGAAGCCTGCTGTCTCAAGATATTATTATGTAACTGTAACAAATACTGTTGGCTGTACAAATAAAGATTCAATAAAAATTGGTGTAGCTCTTAAAATGAAATGTGCAGCTTCTGACTTTTTAAATCAGGCTTTGCTAAATGATACAATAAATGAAAAATTAAACACCTACGAGAATGTAATAAGCAATTATATTAGCACACATTTTCATGCTAAACAAATGTGGAATGAATTTACAATTCCTGTAGTTGTTAATGTTATTAATTTGGGAGAACCTGTAGGAACAGGTACAAATATTAGTGATCTACAAATAATATCTCAAATTGACGCTTTAAACAGAGATTTTAGCAATAGTGCATCTTCTATTAATCAGTATGCTTCTAATACACATGTCCATTTTTGCCTTGCTCAAATTCCACCCACAGGATATACGTGGCCAGGAACACCTGGTATTATGAGATATACTGATGCAAGCGCTTCTGATCATCACATGAATCAAGTTGGTTGGAATCTGTTAGCCGGTTATGGCTTTCCAAGTAATAATTATTTTAATATCTGGGTGGTTAATAGTATAACTGATCAATATAGTACACCTGGTATTCAAGGATATGCAACAATGCCCGGAGTTCCTGTAACTAATATAATTACTGGTGTTGTAATAGTTAATCAAATTTTTGGAGACAATTCACTTTATTCAAATTGTCCCAATTGTTACAATTTATCTTTGATAAATGAAGCAGGCAAAATTGCATCCCATGAAGTAGGTCATTTTTTAGGTTTATATCATACATTTGATAGTATGTTTGGAGGGGGCATAGCTTGTATTAATGCAAATTCTACTAATGATTGTACCTATTTGGGAGATAAATGTTGCGATACACCTCCCGAATTAAATGCTAATTATGGTTTTACTACCATTAATTCTTGCAATACTGATGATATTCCCAATGCCGGCGGATTAAATCCATATTATCCTTCAACTGATGCCAATGATATGATAGAAAACTATATGGACTACTCTCCAGATGATATAAGAAATACTTTTACAACAGAACAGGGTCAAAGAATACAAGCAGTTTTAGCTGTTTATCCAACAAGATATAATTTGTGCACTCTTGATAATTTAGTATATACCGGGGTAGATGGTTTAACAGGTTGTATGGAACCTGATTTATTCTCTTATTTTAATGTGGTTCAAAATACCTACTGTTTAAATTTAAATGGACCTTTAAGTTTCACTTTTACTCCTTCTTTAGGTAATGGTGCAACACACTGGAATTGGACATTTGCTGGTGGTAATCCTACAATCGCAAACAATACAACTGCTGCTCCTGTAACTGTAACTTATACAACTGAAGGTAATTATACAGTATCCTTAACGGTCACCGATGATGACAACAATAATGATGTATTTGAACAGTCAATTAATGTTACTAATTGCAATGAAATAGAAACTTCATGTTCAAATCCATGCTATGGAAATTTGATTGTTAATGGAGATTTTCAGGATAATACATGGTTAGCAAATACTAATAATCCGTATAATGGTGTAAATACAGAATATACATGTACTTCCCAAGGTATGCTAGTTACAGGTCCTAATAAAGCAAATATTTGTAATTCTACAACTGTTCAGGCTGATAATAGTGGTTGGCTTTGTAATGATCATGACGGATTACCTAACGGCAATTTTTGGGTTGTTGATGGGCAATCTGATGCTCTTATAATGCCTCCTGTAATTGAAGCTTGGGGGCAGGTTATTCCGCAAGCCTCTTTTATTCCAAATACTGCTTATACTTTTAGTTTTTGGGTGAATAATATTATTAAGCCCACTTTGAATAGTTATAATTTTGACCCTACTTTGCCTCAAATTCAATTAAAAGTTAATGGTTCTATTGTTGATTTTGATAATGTTAACTATCCTTCAAACACAGCTTATATTCACCTGATTCCCGACAACTGGGTTCAGCTTTGCTATTCTTTTACTACTCCGAATACTCCAATAGCTATGAATTTTGTTATTCAATCATGTAATCCTGAAGGCAATGGAGATGATTTTGCTTTGGATGATATTACCTTAACACCTCACATGACTATTACTGATAAAATAGGGAATGAAACATGCTTCGGGTCTCAAGATGGTGTTATATATATCTTTGTAACAGACGGCACTTCTCCTTATACATATAATTGGGCTAATTCAAATGGCCCCTTTACACCCGTAGATCCAACAGCATTAACAAATCTAAGTGCAGATAATTATACTGTTACTGCTACTGATGCTAATGGATGTTCTGTTTCTGAAAGTATTGTTATTGGAAATTCAGTTACATCAGCTTGGCCTTATAATCCTTACAATGGAACTAGTAAAGAACTTGGTTCAAGTGTTGCAGTTAATACAAATGTTGGAGATCATGATTTTGGTGATGTTTATTCTGTAGGCTATTTTGATGGAAATATTGCATTTGATAACTCTCTCCCAAATACATATACAACTAACGGAGGCAAGGATATATTTATTTCAAAATTTGACGCTTGTGGTGATCTTTTATGGAGTAAACAGATAGGTGGCTCTGGTGCGGATATGGTTAATAAAGTTATCGTTGATTATAATGGTGATATTATTATCACAGGCTATTTCTCAAATTCTATTAACTTTGGCGGAGGTACAAGAACTGTTGTAGGCTATCCCACTTCAACAACTGATCTGTTTGTTGCAAAATATCTTAAAGATGGAACTTATTCTTGGGATTATACTTTTGACCATAATTCTCTAGGTTTACAAGATGTAGGAAATGATTTGGTATTGGATCATACAGGAAGCTATGTATATGCAGTAGGAACTGTAGGCGCTTCTGGATTGACTGGAAATATTTATGTTGCAAAAATTAATGAAACAAATGGAATTCTGTCCTCTTCATATACTTATAATTCATCCACCGCAAAAGGTTTAGGCATTACCTATTGTAATGCATGTGGAACTAATTCAAAAATTCTGGTAACAGGTCAGGTTGCAGGCAATATCATACTCTATACCTGGGATGCAGGTTTAACAACTCTAACTCCTAATTATTATAATATTACAGGAGCTGGTCAGCATATTGTTAGTAATGCAAATTATGCTTATATCGCAGGATATAAAGACGTGTCTGGCAATCATCAGATTGAATTGATAACAGCAGGTTTAAGTACTTTGGGTACCCCTAATGTAATAACTTGCGGAAGCGCTCTTGGTTATGATGCTGCCACTGATATTCAACTTGATCAAAATGGGGATGTATTTATTACAGGTCAATTTACGAGTAATCCGGCAGAATTTCCAATAGGTTCAGGCAATAACGTTTATAATTCTGCGGATCCATGCACTCCTCCATGTACAAACGATAATTTTGTTGCAAAATATTCTGTAACAGGAAATGTATTTGATTGGATTTCTCATTCAGGTTCATCTGATGATGAAACAAGCATCGGAATGTCATTGATTGGAAATGGTTTCGGGTACATAACCGGAGGTTTTCAGAATAGTGCAACTTTTGGTTCAATTATACTGACTGCTTCTGCTGATCAGGACATGTTTATTGCACGTATTCATGATCTCGGACCAACACACGGACAATTTGAAAAATTAACTGCTAATGATAATTCTAACAATGCAGAAGATAATATTAGCATTTATCCCAACCCAACGAATGACAAGTTAAATATTGACTTATCATTTGTTACTGATACGAAGACAAAAATACTTTTATGTGATCTTGTTGGAAATACTGTAAAAGTAATTGATGAGGGTGTTTTCAGTAAAAGGCATATCACGACAGATACTTATAATTTAGCAAATGGTGTTTATCTGGTAAAATTTGAACTAGCAGATAAAACAGTAATTAAAAAACTAGCTATCATCAAATAATTTTTGATAATTTTGTGAGCCTGTATTTTTATAATACAGGCTCACCATTTTTTAAACCTCAAATTTTAAGATTATGAAAAAAGTAATTGTATTAATTGTTTTTATGATAGGCTTTAATAATCTCACTAATGCACAATGGCAAAATTGTGGATTCAGTCATACTCTTAATCAAGTGTCGATCAGAGATTCTGCAATTTATGTTCTGGATGGAACAGTTGGTGATATTTATGCATCATTGAACAATGGAAACACCTGGAATTTATTAAGCGGACTTACTAATCATGGTATAACGTCTTTTGCTTTGCAAGGAACAAATATTTTTGCATGTTCTGGTAATCGTGGTATTTATTTATCAACCGATAATGGCGTAACATGGATTCAAAAAAACAATGGTTTGCTTGATACTAATATAACTTCATTAGCTGTACTGGGTAATTATATTTTTGCCGGTACATACACTCAAGGAATATTTATATCTTCTGATAGTGGTTCAAATTGGATGGCGGTCAATAATGGTTTGACTAATCTTTTGGTAAAAACATTAACAGTCAGCGGAACAAAAATTTATGCCGGTACATCCTGGTTTAATGGAGGGGTATTTGTATCTTCAAATAATGGATCAAACTGGACATTAATAAATAATGGTTTGCAACAGGAAGATGTTAAGAAAATTGCCGTAAAGGATACAAATATTTTAGTTGCATATCCAACTCATGGTATTTATTACACCTCAAATAATGGGGTGAATTGGATATCATTAAATAATAAATTGCCTGATTCAACAATTTTAGAATTGAAGTACTGCGAGTCATATCTTTTTGTTAACTCACAATTTGATAACGTATTTTTATCTATAAATAATGGAATCAGTTGGATTCCATTTAATGATGGATGGACATTCGATACTAATATTTTGGATTTTGCAATCAATAATACTTATTTATTTGCAGCTGAAGGTGATCCTAATGGTTTATGGAGGCGTAGGATAACTGATATACCATCTTCACTAAATGGAATATATTCAGAAGATCACTTTAGCATTTATCCCAATCCCACCAATGATAAATTGAACATTGATTTATCGTTCATTACAGATACAAAAGCAAAAATAGTTTTGTGTGACCTGTTGGGAAATTCAATAAAAACCATTGATGAAGGTATATTCAGTAAAAAACACATCGTTACCGATACTTATATTTTGTCGGAAGGCGTTTATTTAATAAAAGTTGAATTGCCTAATAAAACTATTATAAAGAAACTTGCTATTATCAGATAATTTCAATAATTTTGTGAGCCTGCATTTACATATCAATGCAGGCTCACTATTTTTAATTTAAATTCTATGAAAAAGATATTTTTTCTTTTGCTTGTTTTTACAAGCGTTTCAAATTTCTCAAATGCTCAATGGCAACTATGCGGTCTAGTTCCTAGTACAACAAGAATGGCCATCAAAGATACAAATATTTTTGTGGTAACAGCCGGTATTGGCATTTCTTTATCTACAAATAATGGAAACACCTGGAGTACATTAAGCGGAATTTCTAATCGTGGTATCGAGAATGTTGTCGTAAATGGAACAAAATTATTTGCTGGGTCTGGTAATCGTGGTGTGTTTTTATCTTTTGATAATGGAGCGAGTTGGGTGCAAACAAATAATGGATTAACAGATACGAATATTACCTGCTTAGCAATTTGCGGCAATAATATTTTTGCAGGTACATTTAGTCATGGAATTTTTGTATCATCAAATAATGGCGCTACTTGGTCAGCAGTGAACAATGGCTTGACAAATCCATACATTAAATCCATTGCAGTTAGCGGATCAAATATTTATGCAGGTACATCTTATTTTAATGGTGGAGTATTTTTATCTTCAAATAATGGAGTAAACTGGACATTACTTAATAATGGATTGCAACAGGAAGATGTTTTAGAATTAGCTATAAAAGACACAAATATTTTTGTTGCATATCCAACTCATGGAATTTATCTGTCCTCAAATAATGGAGTAAACTGGTCGCAAATCAATAATGGATTGACCGATACAAATATCCAGGCATTAAAAGTATGTGGTTCAAATATCTTTACAGCAACTGTTTTTGATAATGTTTTTATATCAACAAATAATGGTGCAAATTGGATTTCTTTTAGTGATAATTGGGTAGGTGGTCATGATATCAATGACTTTGCTATAAATCAAGTATATATTTTTGCAGCAGATGCTGGTGGAGTGTGGCGTCGAAGGATTTCAGAAATACCTTCATGTATAAAAGAAGAATTAGTTAATAGTAATTTGATTGTTTATCCCAATCCTACTATGGATAATTTTACAATAGATGTTTCGGCTTCGCTCAACATACCTGCCACCATTGAAATTTCAAATATCCAAGGTCAATTATTAAAAACTCTCACAACCACCGACACCAAAACAAATATTGATGTTTCCTCATTTCCAAGCGGAGTCTATATAGTGGAAGTGAAAACAGAAAAAGGAATTGCGGTGAAGAAATTTATTAAAGAATGAAATAGTGGCAGTAGCAATGGCAGCGGGCAGAATTTCCGTACTTCTTAAATTTCTGACCTCTGAAAAGAAATCTCCTTTAAAATGTTCTAATCCTTTCAAAAGGTGGAACAATTTTTTTAATAGTAATAGCCTGAGAATTTTGTAATTTTGCAAAAAAAACATTATGGGCTTAGTTTATTCAACAATAATTCTTTCAAATCCTGTATTGCCGGAATTAAAACCAATTGAAGTAAAATGCCTTGTGGATACCGGTTCAACATTTTTGTGTATTCCACCACATATAGCCACACAACTTCAAATCAAAACAATTGACACCCGTGAAGCTTCACTTGCCGATGGTGGAAGCAAAACAGTGCCTTATGGCGGTCCCGTGAAGGTGAGTTTTGAAAACAGAAGTTGCTTTACAGGGACTTTAATCCTTGGAGATGAAGTATTGCTTGGGGCAGTACCCATGGAAGACATGGATTTAGTAGTTCATCCAAAACTTTTAAAACTTACAGTAAATCCGGAAAGTCCAAACATTGCAAGAGGTCACCTGAAATAAAAAAATCAATTAAGAATGCTTTGAATGGGAATATCACCAATCTCGATTATCTTTTAAAAACAATTCACAGGTTTCTTTTATCGAAACCCTCATCGGCATGAATTCAAACCCGGCCTTTGTTACAATCTTTTCATTTGAATAATAACATTTGTGGTTGGCGGTGCGGGCGGTTTCTTTGGTTATTAAAGGTCTTGATGCGGTCAAAAGTGATTTTAGTTTTTCTGCTCTCCATGCCAGTTGGCTTAGCATTGTACCTGCTTTGATGGTTGGTTGTTTTTTATTCAGCCCTTCGGCCATCATTTGAAAGAACTGCTGATACGAGAGATTTTCCGAACAAAGAATAAACCTTTCGTTTGCAGTTTCGCTGTCCATGAGCATGGTCATTGCTTTCACCACGTCGCGCACATCCACATAACCGTTCACACCACTTGTGTAGAATTTAAGCCCCTTCCACATCAGCTCAAACAACTGACTGCTGCCTTTGCTCCAGTCGCCCGGCCCTATGATGACTGCCGGGTTTACCATCACAGCCCTGAGTCCTTCAACAGTTCCACGCCACACTTCCCTTTCCGCGCCAAACTTGCTGATGGAATAAGCTGAAATCTTATCCGAATTTTTCCATTTTGTTTCCTCGGTGGTCATCTCATTGTTTTCAGCCTGTCCCAGACTTGCAATGGAGCTGACATAACAAAGTTTTTCAATGCCTTTGTGAAGACAGGCATTCACAACATTTGCAGTCCCGTCAACATTCACCTTCATCATCTCATCTTTATCAGAAGCGAGAAACGAAACGATGGCCGCACAGTGATACATTTTGTCCACGCCATCCATAGCATCATAAAGAGAATAAATATCCTTCACATCGCCTGTCACCCACTCAATACTGTCAAGCAGTTCAGATGAATTTTCGGAATAATATCCAAACACTTTACCCACCAATTTCATGGAGCAGTTCTCTCTTTTCAGCGCCCTGACTTTAATGCCTGAACTTACGAGGTTGAAGAGAAGATGTGAGCCAACAAGGCCTGTACCACCGGTTACGAATATCATGCAGCTAAATTAGTTAAAAAATTGGCAGGAGTGGAAGGTTTGGGAAGCAAGGTATAAACCATAGGATATAAATGGAGATTTCGTAAGATGCCTGTAACTTATAAAAAAACAAGAAAGTATCAGGCACCATCTTTTCTATTTTCTATCAACTATCATCTATTTACTATCTTTTCCTTCTCATACCATTCCTTCAGCAACCCATGCAGTATTTTGCCCTCTGCATTCTTTGGGATTTCCTTGACCACTTTAATTTCCTGTGGTGTGGCAATGGTTGAAAGTTTATTGGCAACACGCAAACGAACTGTCAGTTCAAGATCATCGGACCATTCACAGTTTTCTTTAAGTTTTAAAAAAGCCACAACTTTCTCGAACAGTATTTCATCAGGAGCGCCAATAACTCCACATTCATCAATTTCAGGGATCTCCTGCAATGCGAGTTCAATTTCCAGCGGACCTATCAGATGTCCTGCTGTATTGATCACAAAATCGTTTCTTCCAATAAACCAGTAGTAGCCGTCTTCATCGCGGTATGCAAGATCGTTGGTGTAATAATAACCGTTTTTAAATTTCCTTTTATACACGTCTTCATTGTTCAGATATACGCTGAACATGCTATCCCATCCTTGCTTGAAACACAAATTCCCGGTTACATTGTCAGGTAAAATTTTACCATCATCCGAAATGATAGCGGCTTCAACTTTGTCATGAGGTTTGCCCATGGAACCGGGTTTTATTGTCATTCCAGGTTGCCCGCAGATCATGATGCTTCCTGTTTCGGATTGGAAATAGGTGTCGTAAATATCCTTTCCAAAAGCTTTTCTTCCCCAAATAACAACTTCAGGATTGAGATATTCTCCGACACTGAAAATATGTTTAAGACTGCTCAGATCGTACTTCCTGAAAACAGAAAGATCTTCTCTCATCAGCATCCTGAGAGCTGTCGGAGCGGTGTACCAGATGCTGATCTTTTCTTTTTCCAGCAATGTCATCCATTGTTCAACATCGTAAGCGCCACCAAAATGAACCTGTGTCACACCCAGGCTCCATGGCCCAATGATACCATAGGAGGTGCCTGTTATCCATGCCTGATCGGCAGAGCACCAGTAAATCTCATCAGGTGTTAAACGGTGAATATTCTTTGAAGTATAATTGTGAAGCAGGACACCTTTGTGTAAATGAAGCGCGCCTTTGGGTTTGCCAACAGAGCCTGATGTGTATTGCAGCACCGAAGGAGTTTCGGGAGTTGTCAATGCAACTTTGTAATCAGCGGAAGCTTCTTTCATCAACAAGGAATAGCTGAGCACATCTTCCGAAATATGTTCAGGAATATCAGTAATGATGATGGTTTTCAGCGAAGGCAGTTTTTCCCTCACACGGGCGATCTTTTTATACAGGCTTTTCTTGGTGATGACTCCTTTTGCTTTCGAATCTCCAAGCCTGTCGAGCAAAGATTCTTCTCCAAAATTTGAAAAGAGAGTTCCTGCGATCGCTTGTATTTTCAAAGTTCCGAGGAATGAAAAAAATTGTTCAGGCTGTTTGGGCAGAAAGGAAAAGAAAATATCGCCCTTCTGAAAGCCCAGTTTTTCCAACACATTGGCAAAGCGGTTGCTTTCTTTATTGAGATAGTCAAAGGTGTAATCCTTTTGTTCAAGGCTGCTGCTGATCCATCGCATTGCGATTTTGTCAGCGTATCCGGCAGCGCATTGTTGAGTGGTGCAGATATAGCCTATGTTGTATTGTCCGTTCTGAATAAGAGTATCGTCCATGGTGGTTAAAATTCAAGGTAAATAAAGGGTTGCGACTGTGAACTGAAAGCCTGGTAAATGATCATAAATGCGATAAAAATAATCACCGCTTTCAATGCCCAGTGCATCCTTGAGAATAATCTGACGAGGGATGTGTTCCACTTTAAGGGAGTGTAATGCAGCACAAGCGCCAGCATCAAAATGATGAATGGATACATGTAGAGATTGATCCATTGTCCGGCAAGGCTGAAATCAACGCTTGTAAAGATCTTTTCATACATCTTCATGGCAGCAGCAACATCTGTCGCGCGGAACATGATAAATGCAAAACACAGAAAATGGAAAGTGATGATGATACTGATCACCCTGTAAACTCCAGCATTGATCTTTTTCTTCAGCTTCTTCCTTATTTTGTTTGTCAGGATATCCCATGCAAGTGCAAGCCCGTGCAGTCCGCCCCAGATGATGTAAGTTATTTTTGCATCATGCCAGAAACCGCAAATGATAAAGGTTATGAAGATCGCAAACATCAGCCCGAAGGTTCCAAAATTCCTCAGCTTTATTGACAAGGGTGTGAACAGGTAATCCCGCAGCCATGTTGAAAGTGTGATGTGCCAGCGTCTCCAGAAATCTGTTACATTCATTGCTGAAAATGGCTTATTGAAATTGGGTGAAATGGAAAAACCAAGCAGGCAGGCAATGCCAATCACAATGTCGGTATATCCTGAAAAGTCAAAATACAACTGGAAAGTATATCCGTAACCGGCCATCAGGCTTTCAAATCCCGAGAAATAATCAGGCGCATCAAACACCCTGTCAACAAAATTCCCGGCAAGAAAATCAGCAATGAAAATCTTCTTGAATGCGCCGCTCATGATGAGGAAAAAGCCCAATCCCACAAGCTCTTTGTTGATCACCAATTTGCTTTTTATCTGTGGTAAAAGTTCAGAAGCCTTTGAAATAGGCCCTGCCAGTATGTTTGGGAAAAAGGAAACGTAAAGTACGTAGTTGATATAGTTCTTTTCAGGCGCTTCTATCGTTCCCCTGTACAGATCGAAAATGTAAGTGAGTGTTTTGAAAACGAAGAACGAAATGCCAACGGGAAGAATAATATCCAGCACCACCGGGTTCTGAACACTGTTTATGTCCGCCCATGTACGTAGGAAAAAGTTGACATACTTGAAATAGATGAGGCAGCCAAGATCAATAAGAATGGAAAGCAACAGCAGGAAGGTCTTTCCTGATTTCTTCTGAATTTTAAAAATTCCTTTGCCAATAAAAAAATCAGAAGTTGAGATCAGAAGCAATAGGATGATGGCGATTCCACCAACTTTGTAATAAAAATAAAGGCTGAAAATCAACAGCAGAATATTTCTGATGGCGACCTTATTGAAAACAACTACGTAGAGAAAATAGAAAACAGAAAATAAAATAAAGAACAATACTGAGTTGTACAGCAACGGATGGTATTGGTTATATGTCAATGATTGAAAAAAATCTGTCATGCCTCAATTGCTATTTGCTGATGTAAATGTATGTGCCCGGTTTAAGCGCATCGCTTGTAAGATTATTCAGTTTTTTGATATTGTCAACAGTTGTCCCGTATCTTTTGGCAATGGTCCAGAGATTATCACCTGATAAAACCTGGTATTTAAATGCGCCTTTTATTGAAGGAGTAGTAGTGGTTGTTGGCTTTGTCTGAGTCGTGGTAGTTGTTGGTGTTTTAACCTTTGTTGTTGTCGTGGTAGCCGGAATGACAGGGTTGGTGACTGTTGTTTGCGGTAACGAATTATACGATAATACCTGTTTGTAAATAGTCAGAACCTGGCCGGTTGTGATGGTGGTTCCCCTGATGCTGTTCCATGTTTGAAGCTGAGCTACCGTGACACCATAGTTATGGGCAATGGCTCCCAGATTATCACCATCCTTGACCCTGTAGTAATATGTTTGAGTAATCCACACCTGCGATTGTTCTTTAACTCCCGAATTGGTGATGGTGGTATCAGAGATGGCAGGAACATTTTTCTTGATGACCTGTACAATTGGTTTTGTTGTATCGGGGAAAGCTTTTGCTGCAATGAGTGAATTTAAGCCGGGTTTGTTAAGCTTCAGACAATAGGAATTCAGCAGTGCATTTGCAAACAATTCGCCTCTCACAAAATATCCGGCAGCATTCAGATGCACCTTGTCATATATTGCAAGCTGGTTGGCGGACCAATATAGCATTGAATATTGCCCCCCGCTCACATAGTAGTAATCATAGAATGCACAGCCTTTGCGGAAAGCAATTTCGCGCATAAGCGCTGCGTACGTCTTGCAGTTTCCTTCGTCCCAATAGCGGTAATATACATCCTGGCCATCTGATAAGATGATAGTAGCATCGGGCGAAGCACGCTGGATAATGTCAATAATGTTGGATAATTTCTTTTCGATATCAGCGGCGTAGAATGGCACTTTGTAAAAATCATTTAACCCAACATCAAGAACAACGAGGTCTGGCTTAAGTTCTGAAAGCTGATAGATCAAAAGGTTTTCTCTCAAAATACTTGTCAGTCCGGCACCATTGATACCAACGCTGTTATACAACACTCCTTTATTTTCGCTTGTTTCTATGAGCAAACCATAACACTCAAAAGATTTCTGCGCAGTGTCGGTCTTGTTCACAAAGAATTCAAGAGTGTCGCTGGCTTTCGGAAGTTTTACTTCAATGTAAAGTTTGTCATTAAAGGAATTGCAGTCAATGTACAATGGAGTTTCACCTGCTGAGGTTTTCAATTTCAGGTTGAAGCTTTCCTTCGAGCGCTTGCAATAGATCTTTAAAACATTGAAGTTTTCTTTGAGCGCCCACGAAGGGAAAATCAATTTGAAACTGGCTGTACTATCTTCGGTGTGTACGGTGGCTCCTGTAATGCCCAGATCATAGACAGGATAAGGTTGAATGTTTCTTGAATAATCCCATTTTCCTTTGCAGGAAGTTTTATAATCATAAGCTGCATGGGTGGCTGCTGCGGCATAAGGAAAAACAAAACCCCTGCCACCATCACCAAATACCGCCTGCAATTCATTTCGGATATAACCTGTAAAAATATCAGCCTGCACATGCGAATCTCCAATGTGCAATACCTTCAATTTACGCGTTGGCGTTAGTTTCATTTTTTCAAACAAACCATTAATAGAAGAAGAATCATTCCACTCAATATAATTCTGATTGTAGTGAATGAAAGGATACACTTTGTTATAGGTGATCAGGCGTTTGATGTATTGTGGGTTTGCGATAGAATCATTGTTGATTGGTTTGGTAAGAATAGTGGGAACATCTCCCTTTTTGAACGCAAGGATACAGCAAAGTACCACAATGCCCGGCACCATGAATAAAATGTATTTCTTCAGCTTTGTTTGCTTCATAAATTGCCCCTCTTTTTAAAGTCTCAAGTCCCAAGTCTCAAGTCTCAAATTCCAAGCCGAAAGACACACCTTGGAATTTGGATCTTTGAATTTGGAACTTGGTTCTTTATTTGTGCTTTCCTTTTTTCTTCTTTTTTACCGGTGTTTTATTTACCGGTGATGCCACTTCCTTTTTTTGTTTCCCTAGTCTGTACTGATATTGATTATATTCTACCATCAATGCATTGAACAATTCTTTCCCGATTATTTTCTGACCCTTGGCAGAAAAATGTCCGTCGTGCGATGCCAGTCCCTTTTTTGTCCATGTGAGTATTGAATTCGATCCTCCCATCACTTCAAACAAATCCCAGTACGCACAGCCTGCTTCCAGTGCGGCTGCTTTTTGAGCATCTTTGATCTTTGGAATAAAAGGGTAAGAGGTATATTCTCCTTCAATCTTTGTTGCCATGTCGCCGGCGCCGATAACGAGGACACTGATATTGGGTGCAACGCTTTTAAATCTCTTAAAAATATTCAGGTACATTTCCCTTATCTGAGCACAGGCTTTGTCTGATTTTACAGAGGGAACAACATTGTTGCCATACTGAAAGATCACCAGTTTCACGTTCAGTTTTTTTAACTGCGTTGCAAGATATTCTGGGTTGATAAGAAGAAGACCATCGCCCGAATGCCCGCGGATACCATAGTTATCTACCTGCACTCCTTTAGTACCATCAATCATCAATCCATAAAAATCGGGACTGACACTTCCTGAAAATTCAAGTCTGAAACTTCTCACGGATGTAGAGAAATTAAGAGGGTACATGGTAAAACCAACAGCAGGTTTTAAAGTTTCAGAAAGTAACTTTTGATTGTTGGCAAGGTTATAAACATTCATTGAACAATCCTCCTGTGAATGGCCATACATCAGGTAAGCATGTGTATAATATACCGTAGGTCTTAGGGTGATATTTACGATGGCATTGTTGTAAATTTTCTGCACATCAAGTTTTGGTGCAGTAGTGTCGCCGGGCTTGGTATCACTGGTATCTTTCTTTGCCTTTACCACTGCATATTTGGAGTATTTGTACACATTGCCCGACAATCCATAATATCCGCAACCATAACGGTTATGAAATACTGTATATCGTATCCAGTTTGGGCTTGAAATCCTTGACAGGTTCATATTGTCAGCAATATCTTCGAAGGGTACAAACCCGATTCCGGAGCCTCCGAATTTCTCCTGAAAATAATCTCTGACATAGCAGGTGATCCTGTCGCCTTCAAGTTGTGAATCGCCGTAGTGTTCTATACGAACAGTGGCGCTGTCTTTCTGATTCAGTAAAGCTGAGAAGAAATTATCCAGCGCATAACTTCCATCTTTTTGCTTGTTTGTAAGAAAACTATTTTTGATGCTGGGGCCAAGATCAAGAAGTGAACGCCTATATAGCCTGCCATTGCTTGTACTGTCATCATCAAGGTAGGCGTTGATGAGACTATCGGCTGTTTTGCTGTTGCCTTTTATACGGAAATCTGTGAGCGAGGCATAATTCATAATTTTTATTTTCAGATCATCCGATCCGGGAATAGGAATGGAAATATCAGGAGCCAATGAAACAGCAACCATAAAAACATCAACCAGAATGATGATCAATAATATTTCAATAATCCTGTTTTTCATTTTGAATGGTCAATAGTCATTGGTCAATAGTCATTAGTCATTAGTCAATGGTCAATAGTCAATGGTTGCAGAGGCTGATAATGCAATGCTTCCTGATACATGCTGCCTTGTTTCAGTTTGCAAAAATAGAAGTTAATTAAAGCAAAACTTGTTAAACAATGGAATTTATTTAACAATGGATTGTTTGAAACATTGCGTGGATTTGAAGGGTAAGTGAAACTTTCAAAATAACTTCCCATATTATTTCATCGAAGTACGAATTTTTTACGAATTTACGAAGTACGAAAGCGCTGACAGTTTCGTAATTCGTATATTCGTACCTTTTTTCGTAATTCGATGGAATAATGTTTTTAATGATTTTATTTTAAACTTTTCATTAAGATGATTTGAAAATTTCAAAACTGATATTAGCTTGAAAATTATTTTGTCAATTGATATTCGTTGATCAATAATCCCGGTGAAAGATTTAAAAGTTTTGTCAGTTTACGGATCATTTCAACAGTTAATTTACGTTTGCGGTTAAGAATTTCGGAAACCCTGCTTTTTCCACCAATTGCATCAACAAGATCAACTTGTTTTAACTGCATTTCTTCCATTCTGATTTTAATGGCTTCAACCGGATCCGGAGCGTCTATCGGGTAATGTTTTTTCTCATAATCGTCAATCATCAATGCCAGTAAATCTGCTTCATCGCTTTTAGGTGTTCCAATTGGGGCATCAAATATGATCTCCAGCCTTTTTAAAGCAAATTGATAATCTTCTTCGGTTTTTATTGGTTTTATTTTCATCGTGTATTTCTAAACAACAATTGATACCGCAAAATTAGTGGTAAATTGATAATATTTTTTCATTGTTGTCCGATTAATTTTCTATGTCGTCACTAACGTGACTTAAATACCATCACATTTTCTTTATTACAAAGATTTCATCCCTCTGGGATTGCTGTTCCGCTGCGGCATCTGCACTTTGTAGGAGTGCTATCTTTGTAATGAAAACAATAGCCTTTAATTTTTCATTATTATTTTGATTACTCTTCAAATCTCAATTGAAACCAAAGATTTGCTTAAATTTGAAAAGTTTTTAAACCTTAATTTCCTTAAACCAAAACCATGAAAATAAAATCTGCTTTTTACGTGATGATGCTGGCAGTGGCCGGCACTACATTGTCGGGGTGTTATTCAAGTCAGCATTCTGCAAAATTTAGTCCTACCTATGTTGGCAATACTTATAGTGCTGCTTCCTCAAGCTCCACCACGTCTGGATCATTTGCCGCTGAATCCACATCTGATTGGGAAAGTAAAAATGTTGAACCACCCGATCATAAAATGATCTACAATGCATCAATTACCATTGTTGTAAAAAAGCCTGATACTACGAATGCACATCTTATGACAATTGCCAGGAAATACAAAGGCTATGTGCTTAGCCAAAATGCAAATTATACTGAAATAAGGGTGAAGTCCGACAGCCTGCAACTGGCTATGAAAGAAATTGCACTGCTAGGGAAGGTGAAATACAAGAACATTTATACGCAGGATGTCACCGAGGAATATGCTGACCTGAAGATACGCCTTGACAATGCAAAGAAAGCCCGCGCCCGTTATCTTGAACTGCTTGACAAAGCCACAACAGTGGAGGAAACTTTGAAAGTGGAAAAAGAACTGGAAAGGCTGAATACTGAAATTGATCTGCTGGAAGGAAAAATGATCAGGATAACTTACCTTGAAGAATATTCTACCATTACAGTGTCGGTGAAACAACGTGTAAAACTGGGCCCTGTTGGATTTGTGTTTAAATATCTTTTCAAAGGAGTGAGTTATTTGTTTGTGTGGAACTAAGGATAGTCATTGGTCAATAGTCAATAGTCAAATGGGGATAAGAGAGTGAAAAAGAAAACAGATATTGAACAATCTCCGGCGCTGGAATTTTTCATGCCGGAGAAAGGTAAGAAGCTTAAGCTTGACTTGTACAGCAGCACTATTTCTGCAGGCTTTCCTTCGCCTGCAGAAGATTACCTGGACAAGAAACTTGACCTGAACGAATACCTGATAAGAAATCCTTCTGCAACTTTTCTTGTGAAGGTGAACGGAAATTCAATGATCAATGCGGGTATCAATAATGGCGACATCCTCATCGTTGACCGCTCACTGGAACCTGCAGATGGCAAAGTGGTGATAGGTGTGATCAATGGTGAATTTACCGTGAAAAGGATAAGAAAAAGTGGAAAGAAACTCTTTCTTGAACCTGAAAATGATCTGTTCAAATCTATTGAAATTACTGAGGACACTGACTTCAAAACATGGGGTGTGGTGGTTTATGCGATACATAAATTGTGAAAGTGACAGAAATAAATAGATAAATCAATCCGCTTTTATCCGCATCATCCGTTTCATCCGCGTTCCCATTCCTTCATAAATACTCTGCTAAAAAAATTCGTAATTATTCTCAACCCTCATTGTTTTTTTACCACTATGATTAAAGGTAGTTGTGCCGGTGCGCAGGCCTTTTTCATTAAAATCAAAAACGTAAGTGTTCTTCAGTTTATCATGCCGAAACTTCGTGTATTTTGTGCATTGCTTGCTGGCATTATATTCCATGGTGGTTTTCAATTTTATTTTTTCGCCTCCTTTTTGGTATTGTATCCAGCTTGTAATTATTTTATCAGCATTAAATGTGTAAATGTATTTCACAGTGATTTTATTTTTGCTGTTATAAAACGTGTATTCCGTAAGGTTTCCGGCAGGGTCGTATTTCAGCACGTTCTTGGTAATTCGTTTTTTCCGGTCGGTATAGATCAGTGTTTTTATTTTGCTGCCGTCGTTGATGTAATCATACTTCACGCAGACATTGGTTGAATCCACATGCGAAGGTTTTTGAACTGTGCCTTCAGGGTTGCATTTAAAACTCCAGTCGTGTTTCAGCTTTCCTTTGCCGTTATACCATTTGGTTTCGCCCTTGCTGCCGTCGGCATCATAAATGGTGACATATCTCCCCCAGGGTTTTTCTGTTCCTTTTTTGTTGTATTTAAAATCGTTGATCTCCGTTATCTGCCCTCGGTTATTGTAACTCGTAAGGATTTTACTTTGCAGCAGCGCTCCGCCCCGCCTGAAAAAATATTCGCCCGTCTGTTTGCCATCATTGTTGTAAGTGGCCGAATCCTTCACTTTCGTTATTCCCTTTTTATTTTTTTCAATATACTTCAGTACTTTGTTGCTGTCGTTGTACTGGTAAACGCTGTTTGAGTAAGCAACATTTTTTTTATCCAGCCTTTGCTTTGCAATTACATTTCCCCGCTTATCGAAAGTATAAATTGTGATGCCACGGAGCTTAGTATTTCCTTTTTTATCAAAATGCGAAGTACGGGTTTTCCACACATGGATGTTGTTTTTGGCGATGTGCTTTTTCTCGTCCGGCATTTGACCGGCATAGAAATTTATCATGCTGAAAGATTCCACGGTGGTGTCGGATTCCAACCACATATAGGGAAGATAATTCATATTCTGTGAATAGCCTTTAAAGGCAAAAAGAACAAGAATGAGGAGAAGGCCAAAGCCTTGATGAGCGAGGTCACCGGCGACCCGGTGC
>Ga0118677_10002086_pt1 | contig 41002 bp, 34 predicted proteins | sample AliMusrvi5mmetaG_FD_86154 | JGI IMG/M metagenome (GOLD analysis project Ga0118677, IMG submission 86154)
CCGCCAGTGTCTCACCACCCGCTGCAGAGACCACGCCGGGACTGTCGTAACCGGGGAGTGCGCCGGTCGTTTGTACTTTCAGCGTGCCGCCGTCAATGTTCGTGCCGCCGCTGTAGGTATTGGCACCGGTGAGCGTCAGCATGTTGTCGCCCAGTTTTGTCAGGCGGAGCGAAACGTCGGTCGGATCGGCGATGTTGCTCTCATAGACGAAGTCGCCCCCGCTGGTGTCGATGCCCAGTGTCGATCCGCTGCTAAAAGTCACGTTGCCGAAAAGATCTTCGATGTCATCGGGTATCCACTCGCCGTTACCGCCAACGGCAACTGCCAGCGTTGCCCCCTCAGCGACGAAAACCACGTCAGAACTATCGTAGCCAGGCAGCGAGCCGGTCGTTTGCGCAATCAACATTCCGCCGTCAATGTGCGTGCCGCCGCTGTAGGTATTGGTCCCTGCGAGAGTTTGTATACCTGTACCGGCCTTCACGAGTGCCAGGACGCTGCTGGCGTCGTCTTGAATGACACCCGAGAAAGTACCCGAACCGTCGGCTACGCCAATCCGCTCCGTGACGGGACTTTCGCCCACGCCACCCTGGAAGGTGCCATCGCCGGTCAGGGCGTCGATGTAGATCACAGCCTCGGCACCGTCGAATGTGGCTTCAGCGGCGATGTTCAGTGAAGCTACATTATCGGTCCACAGGCCGTTGTCGCTGGAACTTCCCACAAGCGTTCCCGCTTCGACGTCGATCAGCGCGCCCTGGCTGAAGCTCACGTTGACGGCTCCGAAGCCGCCGAAGATCAACGAGTTGCCGCCATCGACCAATAATGTACCACCGCCTGTGAACGTAGTGGCCAATTGGCTGATATTGCCCGCAGTCGTGTCGTAGTGCAGGGTTGCATCGCTGGCCACGTCGATGCTGCCGCCCGTCGGCAAGCTATAGTTCTGTACGGTCAGCGTCCCGCCAATAATCGCCGTCCCGCCGGAATAGGTATTGTTTTCCGTGAGAACCAGCGTGCCGCTGCCCAGAACCACAAGCCCCACTGAGCCTGATGTCGGATCGGAGATGACGCTGCCGTAGGAAAAGACGCTGCTTCCCGTGTCGATGCCCAGATTTGCGCCGGCGGCGAAGTCGTCGCTCCCCAAGAGTGTGTCGATGTCCGCTGCCTGCCACGGATCGTCTCCATCGACGCAAACGGCCAAAATAGCCCCGCTTTCTAGGCCGTTGTCGACTATATTGCCCGGCAACGCCGTGGGGGATATGGCCTCTAGCATCCCCACGGCGATTGTGGTAGCGCCAAAGAATTCGCTGTTGTCGCCGGTAAGAACGAGAGTTCCCGTACCTGTCTTGGTCAGTGATCCGCTGCCGGAAAAGTACCCGCTGAAGATCGTACTGACGTTATTGCCGCCGACCGTAAGATCGACCGGCTCGGACGGGTTGTCGTCGTTTACCAGGGAGACGTCGCCGGAGCCTTGCAGCCCGCCGAACGTGGCGGAGTCGAGTGTGCCGAAGCTCAATGTACCCGGCCCGCTGGTGTCGAACGTGCTGCCCTGGAGTGCCAGCACGTTGTCAAGGGTGAGCGTTTCGCTGGATGCGCCGATGGTTGTGATGCCCGTATAGGTATTTTCGCCGGAGAGCGTCAGCGCGCCGCTACCAATCGCGGTTAGGTTTCCGCCACCCTCGATGATGCCGGGGATCTCAGGACTATAAGAATGCGTGTCGATTGTGGCAGTGGAATCCCAGTCGATCTGGATCGAGCGATTCGCGGATAAATCAAAACTTTCGCCCCACTGCAAGATGCCGTTGCCGGCGAACGTGATGTTCGTCGTCGGGCTGCTGGGAGCCGCACCCAGGGCATCGTCACTGGTGATTTTCAGAGTGCCGCTGACGATCGTGGTGCCGCCCAGGAAGATATTCTCGCCGGTCAAGAGCAGCACGCCACTGCCATTGCTGCTGCTATCCATGACCGCGATGCCGCCTTCCGCGCCGGTGTAGTCGTTATCTGGAGCGTAGCCGAAGGTCGCGTTAATCTGCAACGTATGACCATTCGGATCAAATATGGCCCCGCCCGCGCGGACATCGATTCTATAATAGGAAATGGTGAGGTCTCCGCTGGCCCGCAGCCCACCGCCGTCAAAAATCAGGGCCGACTGATAGTTGCCCAGATTGGACGGGTCGCCGATCAGGATGAAGCCGCCGGTGACGGTCAGGTTACCCAGTAGGCCCGAGTTATCCACATTTCTGAGATCGAGCGTGCCGTCGCCCGTCTTGACCAACCCGCCGACACCGCCGATTCCGCCGGGCAAGGCCACGTCATAACCGTTCGTGTCGATCGTGGCTGCGAGGGACGAGTAGGTGGGCGTCGCGATTACCCGCGTTGCGCTGAGAATCAGATCGCTGAGTGCTTGCAGCGTGCCGGTGCCACTGAACGTGACGGATCCGTTGGTGTTGCCCAGGGCCGCGTCGGAACTGATCGCCAGCGTACCGCCGGAAATCCACGTTCCATTGGTATAGCTGTTGTTGCCCGTCAACTCCACGATGCCCTCGCCGCTCATCGTCAGCCCGCCGCTTCCGGCAAGGTTGGCGGAGATGGAACCATTCTCGACCGCGTAGGAGTCGGCTGTGATTGAGCCGTTCGTTATGCTGCCGTAGGTCAAGCTAAGCGTTCCCAGGGTATTGGAACTCCCGTCCAAATCGAGACTTGTTCCATTAGTGACCGTCAGGTCACAGCCATCGGGCAGTCCATCCAGCGCGACCGCTGAGCCGCTGTCGAGCAGCAGCGAGTTCAGCGTCTCGGTATCGGTAGCCACAAGTGTGCTGCCGACCGTCTTGTCGATCGTCAGGCCGATTGCCGAGTGTGAACCGGCGTATGCCATGCTCTTCAAGGCGTAGACGTCGAAACCACCGCTGTCGGACGGAAGAATCTGCACGTCGGACGTGCCCCAATCCATCGTCGCGGAATACTCGCTCGAAACCGCTGCCGGATCGCTGTCGGTGAAATGTGCAACGTGTACATAGTTGCCGCCGTTCATGGTGTCGATTGCCACTGGGACCGGTGTAACCGTCAAAGTATCCGTGACATGAATGGGTTCCTCAGCAGGACTGGCAAGATACTCAAACTCTTCATGGTTGCCGTTATTCTTGTACAGATCAATGGTGGGGTATTCCTGTCCGACAGTATCGTACTTGTACTTTCCCTGAACGATAAAATGCGGTGTCGGGTTCGCCGTATAGGTGATCGTGCCCGTGGTGCGATGCGGGACATTATCCGGCGATTCCCAGGTAATTACTGCCAGGAAATCATCGGTTGACGTGCTGCCGGTATCCTCGCCGGTGTACTTGTTGGTAAAGGTCGCTAATACTTGCGAGTTGTCCTCGTTGAACTCCTCATTGACGCCGATACTAAGCCCGAAGTACGTAGGCGTGAGAATAGTCGTGCTGGAAGTGGGCGAAGAACCGGAGCTAGAACAGGCCGCAACATTCTCGGTTGCCTGGTCCGTGGCCCCGCCCTCGTCGTAAACCGTAACCGTCATCGAATGTTCCAGAATATCCGTGTAGGTGTGCATGTTGTGGGCATTGACGTAGAACTGGCCGGTGCCCGTGCTGTAGGTAATCTTTCCGGCGGTTGTTGTGCCGTCACCCCAGTTGATCTTGGCCGCGAAGTCGGTCGCCACCACGCCTCCTCCCGCATCGCTGAACGTGGCCACGAGTTCGTCGCCGCGCCAGCCTTCGTAGAACTGGAGGTTCGAGGGGATGCTGACCGATAGGGCGGCGTCGGCGACCGTGGCCAGAGAATCGACGAGTGCGAGTTCCTCTCCATCGAGGTAGAATGTCGTGCGGACGGACTTGGACCCTTCCTCGGTGTATTTATGGGTGCCGTTGACCGTAGCCGTGGAACCGCTGAGCGTGATGTTTCCGTATTGCGCCGTGGCGCCCGTGTTGTCGATCAAGACGGGCGTCATTCCGGCCGCCCAACTGACCGTGGCGGTAAGGCCGGACAAACTACTCACGCCATCGAGAGTTGCCACTGCGTAGGTGTCGGAATCGCCCTCGGTGGGGTTAATGGACAAACCCTGAGCTTCAACGACTTTGAGGATGACCTCATACGGGTTCGAGTAATCCACGAACCAGTAACAGCCGTTGCCCACAGGTGCCCCGTTCGGTGACGAAGAAAACGTAGTGTTTCCCCTGCCGCCGTTGGCAGTAAGTACGACAAATTGCGTATTCAAGGCCGGGGTATAGCCTGCGGGTAGATCGACGTGAAGGCTCCCGCCAGTGAGGTTTGCGGTACCAGTGATCGCCAAGAGGTCGCAAGTTGCAGGGGCATCGCCCTGTCCGGCGAACACATCGATATCAAGCTTCCCACCAAGGTCGGCGTTTCCATCGATTGTCAGCGTTCCGAGGGCTGGTCCGGCATCGGTTCGGCCTGGCTTTATAGCACCACCCGAGGAATCAACATCGCCCTTTATGGTAAGAGTGGCTGCAATAAAGCCATTGTTTCGTGGGTGTATCGGACCGGTAGCGATTACCGTTCCATTGCCTTCAAGCATCCCGCCATCGACGTCCAATGTGCCCGATCCCGCGCCACCGCTATTGGAAATGGACCAGGTGCCGTCGATCACCGCAACGCCTTTTTTGTTGACGCTATTATATCCGGTGCTCTGGAGGTTGCCCGCAACGCGGAGCACACCTTTTCCCACGGATTCGCCCACGTTAATGCCACCGGAACTTGTCCAAGATCCGCCTGCCCTAACGTCTACTTCGCCATTTCCACTTCCTCTGGCCGCGATCCTCGTACCCGAACTCATCGTGTTCGTGGTAGTCAACGCCGCACCATCGTTAACAACCAACTTTGCGAGGCCGTTGCTCGTGCCTTTGACGTAAAGTATGCCTGTGGATACGCTCGAACCTATATCGGAGAGTGTAATCGTACCTTGTGTTAGCGTAAGCACATTGCCAATCGTGAGCTGCGATCCGCCGGATAAAGCTATGGAACCCTTGTTGACCGTGACCGCGTATCCGACGTTCAATTGCGACCCGCTGGATGCGTCTATTGACGAATTATTGAAAAGATTTATCTTGTTTGTGGTGACCTTGCCGCGATCAGACAATTGCATTACACCGATGCCCACAACGGACTGGTTCGTAACGGGGTCAAGACTAGTCTGGCCGAAATAGATCGAGCCGTTGATTGTCCAGGTTGACACGTTGCTCGAACTGGATGAAATGCCGGTAACCGCGACCGCCCCGACGCTTCCCGTCCCAACGTCTGCATCCCCGCGTGTAGTGACTGAGCCGCCGGTTCCGATAAACATCGTTCCGTTTTGTTCGCCGCCGATAGTCATTTCTGTGTTAGCCCAATGGCTGTCGGTGCTTATCCAAGCACCCCCCGATGGCGATCCAGAATAGATCTCAACCGGCCCCGAGACTATCGATGAAGCATCTGCTGCGTCAATGCTTCCAACGGGAGTTGACGATTCCTCGCTCCCAACTAAGATCGCCCCCGCAGTCTTAAGTTTTCCATTGTTGACGACCACTGTGCCGTTCTGGCTCGTGCCGATCATAATAGCGGATGTTCCGACGTTGTTCAGCGACGCGCCGTTCGTAATGTCCAACTCGCTATCTGGCCCGTCTACCACCACTCCACCGTTAGTATCGAGAAACTCTCCGTTGACGAACCAGGCTGTATTTTGTACATTAAGCGTGGAAGGTGCCACACCCACTACTGACACGGGGCCCGTTTTAAACGACGAGCCGGGGGTGCTCGATTTGACAGTTACAAGGGTCGAGGAATCAGCAAAGGCAGTTCCTGTGGTATTGAAGCTGAAATCACCGGATACGATGAGTGATCGGCCCTTTAGATCGAAGGTCGTATTGGTGTCGGGTTCTGCAACGACATTCGCTACTGAAGAATTGTTGGAAAGGTCAATCTCCGATACGCCACCCGCACCAAGATCGACTGTGTCGTCGGGCCCCGGAGCGGTTATTGCCGGCACAAACTGGCCCTGTGCATTTATTGTCCACCAGTTTGCGTTGTTGGAATAACCGCCCGTCATACCCGTCAATGTGCCATTATTAACGGTGCCCCAAAGCAAGGTTGACGCGAGTAATCTCCGACTTTCGAGTAATTCAAAAGATCCGATCTTTCTTGCGTGTTTTCTTTTGGAATCCATCATTTCATCCTCCATTTTGAGATTGTGTGTGAAATAGCTCGCGAGGTCGCAATGTGCGCTCCACATTGATTATTCAAAAAAACACGATCGAAACAGCGTAAGACGGTTCGCCGCGCGAACCCGATCGTTGATGGCATCTTTGTCGAATCGTCGCAATTCCTCGATAGAGACATCAGATCCGATGATACCCAGCACCTGCACGGCGCGAAGTTGAGCTATTTCCTCCGGCGGAATCCTGCCTACGTTCATTACAGCGAGGATTCGCTTTGATCGGGCACGAACCTCTGCCGATTTTGCCTCTTTCAAGGCGCGTTCCAGCGATTCCTTTGCGAGTTGCCCGAGTTTTGTCAAGGAGTTGGTAGCTTGTTCGCGGACTGCATAATCGGCATCGTCGAGATTTGTAATCAGTGCCAGGATCTTGTCGCCCATATCTTTCTGTCGCACGCGTGCCATCATAGGCTCAATAATCGTGTCGCCTTGCAAGGCCAGCCGGCGGATGGCAATTTGTCCGGCCGTTGGATCAGGCGATTCAAGGTCGGCGATCCACTGGGACAGAGGTTTCTGCGAGGGTAGTTTCATCGACGGCGAAAGCTCCGAGAGGTGCCATATCGACTCCTCGGAAGTGCTGTGAGTACGATCTTTATTGCCGGATGTGATCAGGTATTTCCCATCGGGCGAATACCACCTCGGGAAGATTTTAAGACCAATCTGATCTGCGATCACGATCTCCTCGCCCGTAGCAATTTCCCTGATCGTTCCATCATCTGAGAATTCGCCAAAGCAATAAAACCCGTCGGGAGAAATCGCATCATAGCGTGGACGATACCAACCCGTCATTTTCGGATAATCGTCAATGCCCTTCACCGGCCGAAATCTGCAATGATTCATACTGACAAGGGCAAATACGTCTTTTGAGAGGATTAAGTCGCGATATCGGCCATTGGGGCTGTCCTTTCGTGAGACGAACGGGACGTAGCTTCGCACGCGACGGCCGGTATCCACATCGAACACGCTCACATTCGGCCTGCCCCCGAACACTACTAGTTCGTTCCCGGACGGCGCAAAAAACATTGAAAAACCGTCCGGATACTGGAACTGATTACGGTAGACTTGAATGTGCAGTTCCTTGTGTGAGCGATCCGCTATCCGGAAATGGTGTATGGCCACCTCAATCAAGATGGGTTTCAGAGCTGGAAGCTCGTTGGGCTGCACCTTGTGCTCGACAACGGCGACCTGCCGACCATCAGGAGATACCTGCAAGGCGTGATGCATGGAAGGGTCGCGTTTTTTGCCGATGGTCCCCAACACCGATCGACGGCCGACACGCGTACGGAGATCCCAAACATGGACCTCGCCTTCTGGCGTCAACCAAGCGAGTATTGTGCCCGATTGGGACGCGGTAAACCACTCTCGTTGTTGAAGAGGGCCGTTAATGTCCGCCCATAGAGCGTTATCGCGGATCTCCAGAACGCGGGTGAGCAAGTCAAGGTTCCAAACCTCGACAACGCCATTCCTCGCTGGCACAGCAGCGACCACGATTGGCACCTCGTGTAACGGCTTTCCCCAGACGGACGTCCACAGATGATTCATGCCGGGAATATTGAGCAGAACCTTTCCGCTAGCAAAATCAACGACTTGAGTGCTGGATGGTAGCATAAGCATGTTTCGCGGCGAGCCTCTGGCGGAGAAGAAGCCCTGCTTGAGGTGCTGACGCATTGGAGTAAGAAGTTCCCCGGTAAGAGGATTTAACATTACAGAGCTCGCGCTGACGTACTTCATGTCCTTTGAGCACTGAAAGAACGGCCAGTGATGGCTAATTAGTGCCGGAATATGGCCGGCCAGAGGGAACTGCAAACGAACAATTCCGCTATCGGTTACATCTTGGACTGCTCCACGCACGGCAGGCATAAGAAGTGTCTGGAACGACAGGCAAAGTATAAGGTGTTTCATGTTGATGTTCCTGCAAATCAAAGGAGACATGGATCGTCGGGCAGGTTATCGTACCTTCCTGCTACAAGCAAGTACCCCTCGACCGAAAATAATCCGAGAATGCGGCAGCGGCTGAGTACTCTAATGTGCCAGAAAATAATTAACAACATAGGCTTTCTGCTGGAATAGTCCACTCAGACCATGTCGGCGATAGAATAAACACCCCTCATTAGATAGCTTGTGACTCCGCGAAAAAATCTTGGGCTGCCACCCACAATGAGCGGGTTTGACGACGCGACTTTGCCCAGTCGCTCCAGCTAATTTCACGTTGGGCTCACGGTAAATGTTCGCGGCTTCTCGCCAGCCATGTAAATCTCCCACATGGTGACGTACGCCTTTTCAATGTTTCGGGCAAATTGTCCGCCATCGAACAATCCGCACGTCTTGCGATTGGATTCCAGTCTCGTCTGCAAATCAGCAAGCAACCCAGGGTTCCTTGCTAATCGCAACGCCATCGCTTCATAGTCTTCCAGGGATGTCGTTATCAGCTCCGGCAAGCCAATCGTGCGCAGCAGACTTCCCGCCACTCGCGATGCAAAGGTTCGGCCCGCCAGGGTCAATACGGGAAGGCCCGCCCACAGGGCATCGCTGGTCGTCGTATGAGCGTTATAGGGGAAACTATCCAGAAACAGGTCGGCCAAACGATGCCGCGCCAGGTGTTCGGGCAGGGGCAAACGCGATGCGGCAACTAGCCGTTGGGCCGCCACCCCGCATGCCTCCGCCTCCTTTTGCAGATTGGCAGAAACAAATGGGTTCCCTGCCAGGAACCACAGCACACTTCCAGGAACGGCCTTCAGCAACCGCATCCATACCTCGAACATCGCGGGTGTGAGCTTGTAGTTATTGTTGAACGAGCAGAAGACAAACCCATCTGCCGGCAACTTGCACTCCTCCCGCGATGGCGTGCGCCCGGAGATCTCCCGCCGGCTGTCGTTGACCTGGTAGCATCCCGGCAGATAAACCAATTTCTCGGTGAAGAAGGAATGCTGGTCCGAAGGAACAACGTAGTCGTCAACCAGAATGTAATCCATGAACTCCGCCCCCATCGTCCCCGGGTAGCCCAGGTAATTCACTTGAATCGGGGCAGAACGAAGCGACAAGATCTCCGTGCGGGCATCCTTGGTGTAGCCCTTTAAATCGACCAGAATGTCAACTCCGGCGGCGGCGATGCGCTCCGCTGCGGTCGCAAAGGCGGCGTCCTTCACGTCCACGAAACGGTCGAAGGCCCCGACGAGCCGTTGCCTCGTCGGGCTACGGTCATCCGGGCCGAAAGAGTATCCCAGCACCGCGAATCGATCACGATCATGTTTCTCGATCATTTCGGCGATAAGCCAGGCTGTGGCATGGGAGTGGAAGTCGGCGGATAGATAGGCGATGGTGATCTTCGACCTGGACGCTGACAGTCGATGGCGTATCGTGTTGCCTCCCGCTTGCCCGACCACTTTCAGTTGCCGATCTGCCCAGTGCCGCGCGTAGCGCAGTTGCTGTTCAGCCGTGGTTATCGTCGGCGTGGCGAGGAAAGTGAACGGCGGCGCCGGTGAGGCCGTTCCGCCATCGGTATCTCGATCCGCGATTTCGGTCAAACGCTGTGAAAGTACATTCAAATCTTTCCAGCAGCACATCTCTTGAAGCAAGCGAAGCAGATGGACGAGAACTGCCGGAAGGTCGGGGTTCAGTTCCAGTGCCCGGCGGAAGCAGGCAATCGCTTCATCCAGTTTCCCCTGTTCCTTCAACGCAATCCCAAGGTTGCCGTATGCCTCGGCGTAATCCGACTTCAGGGCGAGTGCTCGTCGGCAGCAAACGACCGCGTCTTCCAGCTTCCCCTGGTCCTTGAAGGCTATACCCAGGTTATTGTGTGCCTCGGCAAAGTCAGGATTCAACGCTAATGCTCGCCGATAACAGACAATCGCTTCGTCCAGCTTCCCTTGGTCCTTCAGCACTGTGCCCAGGTTGCTGTGCGCCGCAGCATAGTCCGGATTTAACTCCAGTGCCCGACGGTAGCATGCAACGGCCTCGTCCAGCTTCCCCAAGTTCTTTATTGCAGCACCCAGGCTGTTGTGCGCCTCGGCGAACTTCGGCTTTAGTTCCAATGCCCGGCGGAAGCAGGCGATGGCCTCGTCCGGCTTCCCCTGGTCGAACAACGCATTGCCCAGGTTATTATGCGCGGCCGCAACGTCCGGCATCAGTTCCACTGCCCGGTGGTAACAGACAACCGCTTCGCCCAGATTCCCCTGTTCCCTCAACAGATTGCCTAGATTGCCATGGGCTTCGGCGAAGTCTGGCTTCAATTCCACGGCACGGCGGTAGCAGGCGACAGCTTGGGGAATCCTATGCAAGGCAAAATATGCGGCACCCAGGTTGGCATGGAACGCGGCCGTATTCCCTTTCAATCCGATAGCGCGTTCAATGTACTCGACGGCAACTTCGTGCCTGCCCGTTTGGTGGGCAATCACGCCGAGAAGATGTATCGCATCGGCTTGATTCGGTTCAGCCTGTAGAATCTGCCGATAGATCTGCTCGGCAGCTTGCAGCCGCCCGCCTTGGTGGTGTTGGACCGCAATCGCCAATGCTTCGGAAATCGTTGCCATGACAGCGATTATCGCAGCACGATCTGCCTGTCGCAATGTGCTTCCAGGAAACGCGATGCAGTAGGAATATGCCCCCGATGCTGCATCCCTCTGTGGGGTACGAAAGAGGGGAGTTATTCTCGGACGGACCCTTTGAACGGACTCGAAAGTCCATTCTACATTCGCCCGTCTTGACCAACCCGCCGATACCATTGAAAGCGGTCGCCAGCACCATCAGGGATTTGATCGGCGTCGCGTCATTTTGGGGCGTATTCATGGACAGGACCGATGGGTCATGTTCAAGTTACAGTGGTAACTTGCCTGTGGGTAACAAGCATGGTATGATACTTATGTCCTCTTCCATGTTCGTGCTGTAGATGCACATTTTTGGTGAGCCGATAAGATGCCCGTTGGGTGCCTGACATAAAGAACCTGGCCGCGTGTATAGCCGCTGACCGGCCTTGTGTCGGCGACGGATCACACAACCTAGGCTCCAGGTGCCCCCTTTAGCAGCGCGGGCTCTCAAAAACCCATCACCACGGCATTACGGCGGAGGACTTTATAATTGAGGGATTAGGGATTAGCGGGCCTTGATCATAAGGTGGCGTACTGATGGCGTTGCTATCAGACGGCAGTAGGGTGGGCCGAGCGCACTGAGTCCCGCCAACTCTGTTTCGGCCCGCTTTTGGTGGGACTCAGTGCGCTCGGCCCACCCTACTGCCAATCCCTAACCCAGTCCCCACTCCCCATGCCTTCCCTTGCTACCAAGCGCGACCGCTTGCTGGAACTGCTGCAAAGCTACAGTAGTTGTGTGGTGGCCTTTTCTGGCGGGCTGGATAGCACAGTCGTAGCCAAGGCGGCTCAACTGGCCTTGGGCGATCGGGCCGTGGCCGTGACGGGCGCGAGCGCAAGCCTCGCGGCTGGCGAGTTGGAAGAGTGTGTCGCGCTTGCCCGACAGATCGGCATTCGCCACGTAGTGCTCGAAACTGACGAACTGTCCATTCCCGGCTATCGGGCGAATAGCGGCAATCGCTGCTACTTCTGCAAAACAGAATTATTCGTCAAGGTCCAACAGCTTGCCGATCGTTTGGGCATGGACGTGGTGTGCGATGGCACGAATCATGATGATCGCGGTGAACATCGCCCCGGCATGAAAGCTGGCCGCGAGCAGCAGGTCCGCAGTCCGTTGGCCGAGTGCGAACTAACGAAAGCCGAGATCCGCGAGTTGGCCGTCGCCTGGGAGTTACCCATCTGGGATAAGCCCGCGACGCCCTGTTTGAGTAGCCGCATTGCTTATGGTGAAACGGTGACACCCCAGCGACTAGCGATGATCGGCGCGGCCGAGCGATTCCTGCGCGAGCAAGGTTTTCAGCCCTTGCGGGTTCGCTATCACAAGGGCGACATGGCGCGGATCGAGGTCTCGCCCGAAACCTTGCCGCGGTTCTTCGAGCCAGCTTTTCGTGAAGAGGTTGTCAAGAAACTCAAGTCGCTCGGCTTCAAGTTCGTGTCGGTGGATCTGGAAGGTTTCCGTAGCGGCAGCATGAACGCCCTGCTGGCGGTCGAGAGTTTGACGATCTCGCGGTGAACTATCGCGGGCATTATTTCGACAACAACGCCTCAATCGCGATCTGCACCGGTCGCGATTGCAGGACGATCAAACATTGCGAGGGCGCGTCGAGATAGAGGACACCGGCGCCGCCTTCGCCCCACACTGCGCCGCTGGTCCCCGTCTTAATCCGCTCAATCAACACCGCCGGCGGCTGACCGGCCAGCAGTTTGCCAACCGGGTAAAACTCCAGTTCCATCCGCGTGGCAACCGATTTCTCCGCGGTAATCTGGCCCAAGCTGGCCTTCGCCTGAGCGTTCCGCGTGGCCAGAACAAACTTCTTCGGATCCAAGCGGCTCTTCGTTGGCAGGCTGCGGGCGATGCGGAGTTTCTCGCAGAAAACGATGATCTGGTAATGGACATGTGCGGTTTGTGTGATCCGCAGGGCGTCAGGCGTTACTTCCACGGTCCCGCGTCCGCCGCTCCCCTGCCACGACTCGGGCACGACGAGCCTTTGGATCAATGCAGCCAAATCAGCCGCGGCTTGAGCGCCACCGCCGGTCAGGTCGGAAATGGCAAAGCGAACCGACCGCAAACTCTCGCGATGCTCGGCCGTGCTGGTCAGCATGATTTGTCCGTTTTCGATGATCGGCATCATCTTTCGCTTCGCGGCAATTTCTTCCAGCGTCTTGCCTACCGTGGAGTTGGCGACCTCGATCGAGATGGGATCGTGAAGCGATACATCAAGTTCCTCCATGGCATCGCGGTCGAAGCCAACCGACAGGTTGCCCATCGCCGAGATGAGTTGCACCGCGTCAGCCAGCGGCATATTCGGAAGCGAGATCTTCGCAATCGGTACGTTGAGTTTCGCCTGCAACTTAGGATCCACCACCGCTTGCGGCTTCACATCGACTACCGGCAACTTTGCGGCGACTACCGGCGGCTTCACATCAGGAACCGGCGGTTTCACATCCGCTTCCGGCGGTTTCGGCTCGATCGCGGCCATATCAACTTGCTCGCCGCCGCGGACTGTGGCTAGCTGCTCCATCACGTGCGGATCAATGTTCTTCGACAGGAAACGCACCGAGCCGTCAGCCATCCCGGCCACCATGCCGTCGGCTTGGCCGCTGCCGAATCCGTCCGGGCCGTTAATGTATGGCTGCTGGGTCAAAGGACGTACGGTCGCACGGCCACCCTGTGCCCAAGGTCCACATTGATCCTGCACGCCCAGCACGGCAATCGTGTTCGCTCCGCCACGTTTGAGATCCTGCTGCCGCGCTTGCCGGCCATAGCCGAACACGCCCGCCTGGGCATCATCGGCTGGCAATTGTGCGGCGTCTTTGCCCACACCGGCCACGCCGACGTAGTGCGTCACCGGGTAGCCCGACGACGACGTGGCGGGACCGAAGGCCGGGTTGACCACCTCGGCCAGCGGCCGCTTCGTGACAGGCTGATTCTTGGGGCTGTTCCAGTTATAGGCTGGCTCGACATGCCAGTCCGCGCGACCAAGATAGGGTAATATCTCGGCGATCCAACTCAATCGCGTTTCCGACGGCATGAGTGCCCCGCCGGCCGCTCCCTCGGGAAATTGTGGCGGATTCTGGACCTTCAAGTAGCCGAGCAGTCCGCTAAGCAAACCGCGATGATTGGTTTTATCGACGGCCAGGGCAGCGGCCAGCCAATCGGCCCGAATCGTGGCCGCACTCTCGATGGCCGTGGCTGCCGAGACCAATAGCCCCGATCCTCCCCAGCCAAAGCGTACCCAAACGATGCCGTCGGCAGTATCGCAACGGGCCGTGCGCAAGGCCGTGAACAAGTCATCCAGGAGCCGTTTGTATTGATCGGCTGCCTCGTTCGAGCACTTATTCGGCGCGAGAAGACCCTTCAGCACAGCGATATGCAAGGGCAATGCCCGAATCGCGTCGGGCACCAGCTTTTCGACGTCCGACCGGAGCTTTTCGGCCATCGTCTCACTGTTGCAGACCAGCCCCAGTTCGCATCGGCGTTGGTCGGCTGATTGCACCGAAATTCCCAGGGCCAGCGGAGTCTCGCAAAGCAAGTGCCACCTCGATTTGCCGGTCGGCCAGACATCCAACCCCCATGTCGGCAACTTCCACGCCGCAGTCCGCGCCGGCGATAGATCGACCATCACAGCCAAGTCGCCGCCCGGCGAGAGCTTCTTGAGCAATAGCTCCATCGGTCCGCTGGCCAACTCGGCATCGCTGCCGCGATCGACCAACTGCCGCAAGACTTCTTCGCTACCGGTCACAATGGTATGCGCATCGACCGCCAGCAGCGGATGCAGCCAAGGACCGTCTTGCGGCCGATGGGCCACAAGGTTCGCCCCCAGATCGATGCCTTGGCCAGGTGGCAACAAACGTCTCGCGTCGATACCTTCTTCTAATTCAAGGACGACCACACAACGCGTTCCGCAGTTGACCAGATCCATTGAGGCCCACGTCATGCGGCGGACTTGCTCCGGCCTTAGGTTAAGGCCAAGCAATAACGCTTGGCTTGAGGGTTGCCACCAAGGACCAAGAAATGCCAATGCCTTCATTGCAGGCGGCTGCTTTGCCACGCGCGATAGCCGGAGGTCGATCAACAACAACGTCTGCTCGGGCAGCCAACGGCGATTGAATTGCACGAGAGGCGACGTCGGCTTGGCGTGGGCATCAGCCTGCACGAGATCGGTCGTCTCAGGATTGGTATTTTCGTCGTTGGGCTTGGGATCCACGGCGTGTTGGCGATTGAGCACAACCATCGAAACCGCCACCACCGCCGCCAAACCGAGCAGACCGGAAACTGCCAGCACGGCCACGCGACCCCAAAGTGATCGCGTCAGCGACGATAAGAATGTCTCCCCGGCAACAACCTCCGGCAGTTCAAAAGGCGTAAAGCCATCCTGCACCATCGCCGCAGTAACGGCAGGCACCACAACCGCAGCTTCTGACGCAACAGGGGCGGTTACGCCCTGTCCCGTCATAACAGATTGCAAACTTGTTCTACTAGGCGCAGCAGGCGGTGCAGTAACTACCGCACTCACACTAGCCGGAAGCTGAACCGGTGGCGGCCGAACCTCCGGCTTTTCGCTCATGGCCTCGCGCACAACCTGCCCCCCCCCGCGACCAATAGAAGAATCACCATTCTTAGAGGGGGTCGTGGGGGACAGCATCTTTTCGGCCGTTGGAATCTTGGTGGGCATCACAGGCGGTTCTTCCGTCAAAACCCAACCTTCTGGAGGAGCAATTAAAACCATGCTGCCGCACTTGGGGCATTCCAGAATCTCCCCAATTGCTTCCTTATTCCGCACGGCTAGCCGAGCACGGCATGTCGTACAGGATACGGAAAATAGTGCCTTTTCCACGGTTCGCCTCATCCCACCAGGGCAGACCATCTCCCTTGAACGACGATCTGCGGTTCGCCACTGTGTGGTCAATTGTACGGCGCAGGACGATGCTTGTCATGTAACAGAAATATACGAAGCGGAGCGAATGCAGATTGTTGCTGTCCTGACTGCACCAGGGTCGAAAGCACGAACCGACATGGAGCAATGGCGGTCAGTAAGTTCAAATCGATTGGAAAGCTGCGCTGGCGAAAGCCATTCGCCGACCAGACGCTCCAGTAGGCCGGCTACATGATTGACGCGAGATAACCCGGTCGGAACGATTTTCAAAATCGTTCGTCGGGTAGATGAACAGCGCGCGACATTAGGCGAGGTTTCCGGCGCGCTCTCTTTCGATTTGTGCGGCGGGGCCACATTGTCACCATAGCCCACGTTTCTGCTCAGCCCATTATCATCCGGGACGGTCGGTTTTCCCGAGTCCGGTTGGCGGCAGTAGAACGCAGCGGAAACTTCGTGAGCATTCAACTGAACACCAACATCGGATGATTCTAAAAATGGGAATCGGGTATCGCGCCCTTCAATCGCCAGATTCGTGGTATACTGGCGCCTGGCTTGAACTGTGTCCTCCTCCCTCTGGAAACCATTATGCCGCTTGGAATTGGAAGGATGCAACTAAAGTCCACCATGCATTTCGCCTCACCGACGCAGAATCGGGCCGGGTTTTGGAAGAAACCTTGGAGATTCACACGCTGGCGCTTGGAAGGTATAATATAAGAGAGACGGACCTGAAGACGGCCAATCTACTTGATTGTTGGCTATTCTGGTTTCTTCATGCCCACGAGTACGAAGCCGACGCGCTGTTGAAATTGTTTCCCCAGCAAGCGATCCGGCAAGCGACGCTAACGATCGTTAATATAGCGCAAGTAACCGAGGACAAAGTGATGTACGATGCACGCGAAAAAGCCATTCGAGACCGACAATGGGCCATGAACGCAGCCCATCGTGAGGGTGTGCTCGAAGGCGAGCTTAAGGGCGAGATCAAAGGCAAGATCAAAGGCAAGATTGAAGGCAAGGTCGAAGGCGAGATCAAATTGATCCGAACGCTTCAGACAATACTCTGTATGCCTGTCAGCGAGGAACAGGAACTACGAGCATTGGACCTTGCCCGGCTTGAACTGCTGACCAACAATCTACAAGACCAACTGCGCAACCGAAAGTCTTCGTAGGTATAGAAAAGGGTAGAGTCGAGAAGTGGCGAGGCGCTCGGCTACAGAGGCCACGGTAGCGTTAACTACGCAATCGCGCGGATCGAAGAAAGAGAAAAAAGGCTCGCCCAGTTGCTGGCGGTAATTGAGGAGAAACTGGCGTCCTGACTTCGGACGCTCTGACCCCACTACTCGTCCTTCATCCTTCACCCTTCGGATTTTCTGATTCTCCATGCTTTCCATCCGCCGCATCGATAGTCGCCGCGAAGATATCCGCGCCGCCATGAATGAGTTACGCCAGCGATTAAGCCCCGAAGGGAATGTCGTCAGCGAGGCCGGGCGGCGGCGAACGGTCGAGGTTTTTGGCGAACCGCTCTCGCCCGTCGAGGTCGTTCAACGGATCTGTCACGATGTGAAAACCGTCGGCTTGCCTGCTCTGTTGGATTATTCAGCCCGCATTGACCATGCCACCCTCACAGCCGAAACCATCCGCGTTTCCCAGCAAGAATTAGAAGAGGCCCATGCCCGGGCCGACGCCGGATTTCTGGCTACCATCCGCAGCATTCGGCAGCGAATCTGGAATTTCCAGGAAGCGATTCTGCACAAGGATATCCGCATTGAGGTGCCGGGCGGCTCCCTGGTCGAGCGTTATCGCCCGCTGGATCGCGTCGGTCTGTGCGTGCCGGGCGGTGCGGCCGCGTATCCATCGACCGTGCTGATGACCGCCGTGCCAGCCCAAGTGGCAGGTGTGAAGGGGCTTGCGCTGGTTGCCCCGCCGACGAAGTTTGGGGCCTACAATCCAGATCTATTGGCGACCTGCCGCGAGTTGGGCATCCAAGAGGTCTATCGCGTCGGCGGCGCACAGGCCGTGGCGGCCCTGGCCTACGGCGTGGAAGGCATCCCACGGGTCGATAAGATCGTCGGTCCCGGCAACCTCTTCGTAGCCCTGGCTAAAAAGTATGTCTACGGCGACGTCGACATTGACTCCATTGCCGGGCCGAGCGAAGTCGTCGTGATCGTCGACCATTCTACCCGAGCCGACTACACCGCGCTGGATCTGATCGCTCAGGCCGAACACGCCCCAGGGGCCAGCGTGCTGATCGGCTGGGATGAAAATGTCCTCGACAAGACTGTCGAGGAGCTTGATCGGCAGTTGGCCCACCTGGAGCGCGGCAAGCTGGCCCGGCAGAGCCTCGAAGAGTTCGGTGCCGTGATCCTCGCCCGAGATGTTGAAGAAGCCTGTGCGCTGGCCGATGAAATTGCCCCGGAGCATCTGCACATTGCCACGGAAAATGCCTCCGCACTGGCCGAAAAGATCCTGCACGCGGGGGCTATATTCCTCGGTAATTACACGCCCGTCGCCCTGGGCGATTACGCCGCCGGCCCCTCGCACGTCCTGCCCACCAGCGGAACCGCCCGCTTCGCCAGCGGCCTCTCGAGTAACGACTTCCTCCGCGCTGGAAGTATTTTGCACTTCACGCAAGAGGGGCTGATGCAACTGGCCCCGGACGTGCGAATGTTGGCAACCAAGGAAGGTCTGACGGGGCATCGGGCAAGCGTGGAGGTAAGGATGAGGGGGGAGGGATGAAAACTGCACCCAGGTTTGTGCGAATAGAATCAACCACCCGCCAGAATATCAAGTAGGTCAAACCTTCCAGCCTGACGTTGCCCGGTTCTCTGTCAGGCTGGAAAGCCTGACCTACAGCAGTTTTGAGATCTTGGCGGGTGGTTGAATAGAATGTGCAAGTTCAAAACCAATTCCCACCGAGACTTGTGATGTCGCCAACGACGAGCAGTTAACCAGCTTCCGTCCTTCGGCCCGTAGACAGAGCCACCACCACACCCAATCCGAGCTTAAACGCGAGGAATTACGGCAGATTCTTGCATTTCTCTGGGGGAAACTTCCGGTTAGTAAACGGCCCCGCTTTTTCCCCCTCTTGACAATGTACGCCCGTATATTGTATGATTGTCCGTGGCGAGGAGGCATGGCTAAGTCGCTGCCCCTCCCCTAGCCAAGAAACAATGGAATTGAGGTTACCATGCAACCGTTCGACAGTCTTACTGCAAAACAACTCGCCATCTACGAATTCCTTCGCGACAAAATCCGCACCCGTGGTTACGGCCCGACCGTACGGGAAATCGGGGGGAATTTCGGCATCAGTTCACCCAACGGGGTGATGTGTCACTTGAAGGCCCTGGTGAAGAAGGGGCTAATCACCCGCGAACCGAACATGTCGCGGGCAATCCAGTTAGCGGCCGAACCGATTGAGGATCATAGTTTGCCGCTTTACGGACAGATCGCCGCCGGCGTGCTCCACGAGGCGGTCGAGCAGGAAGAACGAGTCGATTTTGAGACGCTCTTCGATCCGGCCGACAAAGACCTCTTCGTGTTGGAGGTTCACGGTGAATCGATGATCGAGGACCAGATTGCCGATGGCGATTACGTGGTCGTTCGCCGCCAGCGGACCGCACGCAAGGGTCAGATTGTCGTGGCTATTACCGATGAAGGCGAAGCTACGCTGAAGCGTTGGTTTCCCGAAAAGAACCGCATCCGTTTGGAGCCTGCTAATTCGAGCATGAAGCCGATCTATGTCCGCGACGCGAAGGTCTTGGGCGTGGTCGTGGGCGTGGTGCGGAAAGTGGAGTAAGTCAGGCCGATTTTTCCAGCGATGCAGCCTGATTGAGCTTGTTATAAAGCGTTTTCAGGCTGATGTGGAGTTCCTCGGCCGCCTTCAGCTTATTGCCGCCATGGCGATCCAGTGCGTCAAGAACGGTCTGGATCTCCCGCTGCCGCAGACTGGTTGTTGATGCTTTCGCGGCGGTGGCTTGAGGCGCTGGGATAATGGAAATTGCTGGCCCCACGGCGGTTGCCATGCTGACTGGACGCACGGAGAGCCGATGGGGAAGATGCTCCAGACGGATCGGTGCCTGGTCGCAGAGAATCATGGCGTGCTCGACCACATTGGCCAGCTCCCGCACATTGCCGGGCCAGTTGTGTTGCCGCAGGGCCTCGGCCGTTTCCGGCGAGAACAGTTCGTCATCGGTACCCAACCGATTCCCCTTCCGGGTCGCGAGATGGCGTGCCAGCGGCAGGATATCGTCGATTGTTTCCCGCAACGGCGGCAGAATAATTTCAAACGTATTGATACGATACCAAAGATCTTCGCGGAATTCGCCCGCGGCCACCATCTGATCGAGGTGGCGGTTGGTGGCACAGATTACGCGCACATCGCAGATCAGCGACTCGTTATCGCCCACGCGGCGGATTTCGCCGCTTTCCAGGAAGCGCAACAGCTTGGCCTGCAGGGTCTTTGAGAGTTCGCCAATCTCGTCAAGGAATAACGTGCCGCCATTGGCCACCTGAAAAAGCCCCGTGCGATGTTCATCGGCCCCCGTAAAGGCTCCTTTGCGATGGCCGAAGAGTTCGCTTTCAATGAGGTTCTCGGGCAAGGCGCCGCAGTTAATCGGAATTAGCGGCATGTCGGCCCGCAGACTCTGATCGTGCAATGCCCGGGCGACCAGTTCCTTGCCGGTGCCGGTCTCGCCCCAGATCAAGACGGTGGAGTTTGTCGGCGCCACCTTGGCGATCATACGGCGGACGGCTTCCATCTGCGGCGACGTACCGACCAGTTGTGAGGAACCTTCCAGACGCTCGAGTCGCTGTTTGAGTGCTCGATATTTGTAGGTCAGTTCGCGTTTCTCCGCGACCCTTCGCAGCACCGCACCGAGATCGGTCAGCTTGCACGGCTTGGTGAGGTAGTCAAAAGCTCCGTAGCGGAGGGCGGTGACGGCCGTTTCCAGCGATGACTTGCCCGTGAGGATCACCGCTTCCGTATCGGGAGCGAGTTGCTTGGCGCGGGCGACGACCTCCAGCCCATTGGCCGCCGGCATATCGAGATCGAGCAGGAGGCAATCGTAGACATTGCGTTCCAAGGCCGCCAGTGCCGTTGCTCCGTCCGGACAGATGGTCACCTCATGGCCCATCCGCGGCAGTTCCAGTCGCATCAGTTCCTGGAGCGACCGCTCGTCATCGGCAAAGAGGAGCTTGAGTTTAGAATTCGATTTTGTGGAATTGGTCATATTCTACGCTAACATGAAAAGGAAAATTATGCCGCTTTGCGAGTTTGTATATCGCTGGCCTCTGCGGCGCTCAGCGGCAAGCGAACCAGGAATGTTGCCCCCTGACCCGGCCCGGGGCTGCGCGCCTCAATCGTTCCACCGTGGTCGGATGCGATGCGATAACAGATCGAAAGTCCTAGGCCCGCTCCCTGGCCAGCTTGGCGTCGAGTGAAAAAGGGTTCAAAGATGCGTTCCATGACCTCGGGATCCATGCCGCAGCCATTATCGGCCACACTCAACTCGGCCATCTGGTCGCGCGATTCCAAGCGAATTTTGACCAATCCGTCGCTCCCCAGGCTATCCAGGGCGTTGGTCAAGAGATTGAGCACGACCTGTTTGAGTTCTTGGCCATTGACCGGGGCCGAGACCGGATCGCCATCGCACAACTCGATCTTTTTGCCTTGATACCTGCCGAGGTGGCCGATCATTTCGATCACGCCCTGGACCAGTTCGCGGAGGTTGGTGAGTTGTCGTTTTGGTGGACCGATCCGCGAAAAATCGAGGAGTTTCTCCGTGATTCCCTTGCAGCGAAATGCTTCGTCTTGGATCATCCGCAGATAGTTGGCAATGATCGACCCTTGCTCGTCGCTGCCGCGGCCACGGCTGTCCAGCAACTCGCGGACGCGGCCTTCGAGCGACTCGGCACAGATGGCGATCGCGGCCAGCGGGTTGTTGATTTCGTGTGCTACTCCGGCTGCCAGAAAGCCGACGCTGGCGAGTTGCTCGTTGCGGATCACTTGCTTCGTGCGCTGCTGGACCTGGCGGTCCAGATCGTCGCGAATCGTACGGAATCGCCTGGTCATGTCGTTCATTGCCCCGGCCAGTTCTGACATCTCATCGTGCGTTTGAAGTTGAACGTGATAGTTGAAATCACCCCCGGCCACTCTCCGCGAGCCGCGGATAAGAATGTCCAGTGGCCGGAAAATCCAATGGTAGAAGAGGCGCACAAAGAGGGCGAAAACCAGTGCTGCCAATGCACTGGTGATCCAGAGGCCAATCAGGATCGCGTGATATCGCCCCCGGACTTCGGCGGCAAGCCCCTTCATCGTCGAGTGCAGGTGCGTGGGCAGATCGAGGGCCATGATTTGTAGGTCGATAACCTGCCGATCCAACTCATTGAGATTGAGATCGCTGTACATCCAGTTTTCTTCGCTGCTGGTTTGATGGATCCGTTGCAGGGAATCTCCGATCCGCCGGACTGCGTCGCGCTCCGGTTGCTTATCGCCCATGCTGCCGGCAGCCCGCAGCTTGTGATCCAGCAGGCTGCAATACTCGGCCAAGGCGCCTTCCACATCGTTAAGCTGGCCGACAAACTGCTGCCTGGCCATGTTGACTCGCAGCGAAAGTAGTTCTGACGGTGAATCGGGGAAGCCGCTGGCACGTAGTCCGCGAACCTCGCTCAGCGTAACCCGCATGTCGGCCACGTGGGCACTCATTTCGGCGGCTAGAGGCAGTTCATTGACTCGCCAGGAAAGCGTTTTCACCATTGTCCGGTAGGCGTACGCCGAGTACAGACCGCTGCTGGAGAGGATTGCCACCATAGCCAACAGCAGGCCGACGCCGATAAACAATTTCACGCGGACCGGCCATTTCACCAACACGGCGGTCTCCTTGGGCACTCTCAATTTCTCGCAACAAAACCATGGCGCCCGAGGCTAGTTTTCGTAACCGGGCGGCAGAGTCTAACAATTGCGGTACCGCCATGCAAGACAAACTCAGTGGAATGCGCTCCTAATTAAGGAACACTACGTCCGGCGCAGCATCCCCAGCCGCTGGCCAACCGCGACGGTCAGATAGGTAGCCGCGGAAAGCATGACGATCACCGGTCCGCAGGGGAGCCCGGTTTGAAAGCTCACGGCCAGGCCAACCACGGTGAAGATCATACACGCCACGACGGCCAGGACCATCATCTCCCAAAGCTGCCGAGAAAAATGCCCTGCCACCGCCGCCGGCAGCGTCAGCAGGGCGATCACCAACACGATGCCCACCACGCGGAGCAGGATCACGATCGTCAAGGCGGTCAAGCAGAGCAGCAACATGTAGTACACATTGACGCGGACACCACGGAGCTGGGCAAATTCCTGGTCGAAGCAGACCGCTTGAAACTTGTTGTAGAAGACCACGCCCAGAACGATCACCAGAGCATCCAAGGCCAACACGCAAAGAAGATCTCCGCGGGTTAGCAGGAGAATGTTGCCAAAGAGATAGCTCATGGGATCGGCGTAGCCGGGCGTTTTGGCGAAAAATAGCAGGCCGATCGCCATGCCGACCGACCAGATAGCGCCGATCACCGTATCTTCTCGCTGCTTCGCATGGAGACTCACGCCACCGATCAGGAGGGCCGAGGCCAAGGCCGCAATCACGGCACCGAACATCGGATCGCACCACCGGCAATGCCAGACCACTTGCAAATAGAGGGCCGCGCCGATACCGCCCAGCACGCTGTGCGAAATGGCGCCGGCTATATAGCTGATCCGCCGCGTGATGACATAAGTGCCGATGATCCCCAACGCCACACTCGACAACAGCCCGGCCACCAGGGCATAGCGTATCACCGGAACCTCGGGACTCAAGAGGGCTTTGAAAAAGTCAGTCATGCACATGCTCCCGGATTATTGTGGTGCGGCCGTCTCGGCTGCATCGGCAGGCGAGACGCCTGCACCACAAACTGTAGGGCGTTATCGAAATCAGTCATGCACATGCTCCCGATGGCACATCACGTCGCCGTGGCGGACCATGTTCACGTCGCCACCGTACATGTCGCGAATCAAATCGGCCGTGAGCTGGCTGGTGGGATGAGCCACCGCTTGCCGATTAATGCAAATCACCCGTTGCACTAGGTTTGTCACAAAGCCCAGGTCGTGCGAGACCAGCACGATTGTCATCCGCTGACCAAGCTCGCGAAGCTCGTCGAACAGACGGGCTTCAACAAGCGAATCGACGTTGGCTGTCGGCTCGTCCAGAAGCAGCAACTCGGGATGGCAACAAAGCGCCCGCGCGATCAGCACTCGCTGCCGCTGTCCGCCGGAAAGGGCCACGAACGGCCGCTTGGCCGCGTCGATCATGTGGACCTGCTCCAACGCCTCGCAAGCCGCACGCCGGTCGCACGCGTCATACCAGCCAAGCCACCCACGCAGACCAGGCTGCCCCAGCCGTCCCATCAGCACCACGTCCATCACGGTTACCGGAAACATCGGATCGTATTCGGACCGCTGCGGCATGTAACCAAGCCGCAATCGAGCCTGTTGGGGCGGTTGGCCAAAGATCAGGATTTCGCCCCGTGTTGGCCGAAGCTGCCCCAACAGGAGCCGCAGGAGGGTCGTCTTGCCGCCACCGTTGGGTCCGACAATGCAGACCGACTCGCGGTCGTGAATCGTCAGATTCACATCCTCCAGAACGGGCGTGGCCTGATAGAAAAAGCTGACGTTGCGGACTTCAATTACCGGTTTTTGCGTCATTCCGTCTTCTCGCGATTCGAGGCGGCAATCTTTTTTGCGACATCGTCGAGATTGGCTAGCACATCATAAGCCATGGAATCCATCCGTATCACCGTGCCGCCAATCGCCTGGGCGATCGAGGCGGCAATCTGTTGATTGAACTGCGGTTGCAGAAATATGATCTTCACGTGGTCGTCCCGGGCCTTGTTGATGAGATCGAAGATTTGCCGCGGCGTGGGTGGTTTGCCCTCGACCTCGACCGACTCCTGCCGAAGCCCGTACGTGTTGGCAAAGTATCCAAAGGCTGGGTGGAAGACATAAAACGCCTCTCCGCGGTAAGGCGCCAAGCTTTGTGCGATGCGGTGATCCAGGGCGTCGAGTTCGGTTAGGAGCGTCTTCAGATTCGCCTGATAGACCTGCTCGTGCCGCGGATCGGCATGGCGGAGGGCTGCGGCCACATGTGCGGCCATCGTCTTCAGCAGCGGCGGTGATAGCCAGACATGGGGATCGGCTGGACTTTCGTCTTCGTCCTCGTGGTCATGGCCACAGTGAGTGTCTTCGCAGGTGCAACTTGACACCCGCAAGGCAATTCCGGCCACGGTGTTAACGATGGCAAAATGCGCGGATTCCCCAGCAATATGTTCGATCAGGCGGTCTTCAAAAGGCATGCCGACACGAAAGAACAGCCGTGCCTGACTGAGATGGATCACTTGCCGCGGCGTCGGCTCGAAGATATGCGGATCTTGTCCTGCCTGCACGAGTACTTCAACGTGAATGTAGGGGCCGCCAATCCGTTGGACCAGATACGCGACCGGCGGGATGGCGGCAAAGGTTTCCAGAGGTTCAACGCCCGACTCTACCGGCGACTCTACCGGCGACTCTGCGGCGAGCTGGGACCGAGTGGCTGGCACGCCAATAATCGCAACGACCACCACAGCCAGTAACACAACACCGAAACCGACGCCAAGCCCGATTGGCACGAGTCGAGCCAAGGCGCGGCCATTTTGCCACAGCCAAGGATTTGCCTTATCAACATTACTCACGACTGGCCTCGCTCGGCTCGTGCAAATTCGCCGCGCGGATCAAATGGACCGCGCGGCAGTCCTCGCAGGGGTGTAGAGAATTTGCTTGTACATTAGTGGGACTCGCTGCGATCGTCCCATCTTGGCCCACCTACTTTTCCGTTACATAAACTAATCCGGTGGGCCGATTTTCAGGATCTCGAATCGTACTTTGCCTTGCGGCACGGGAATCTCGACTCGTTCGCCGACCCTCTTGCCACTCAACCCTTGGGCCAGGGGGCTGGTGATGAGAATCTTACCAGTGTCGTAATCTTCCTCGCCGGCGCCGACAAGAGTGAACTCTTCCTCGTCGCCAAAATCGAGATCCTTGACCACGACCGTGCATCCGAACGACACTTCATCCTTGGGGAACTGGCTGGGATCAACCAGCACGGCGCGGGAAAGCTTGTCGCGGATCGCGCCGATCCGTGCCTCCAGCATGGCGTGGCTTTCCCGGCGACCGTGATACTCGGCGTTCTCCGAGAGGTCGCCTTCGGCCCTGGCGGCCGCCAAGCCTTCGAGAACCTTAGGCAGTTCCACGTTCTGTAAATAATCGAGATCTGCCTTGATCTTATCGTAACCGGTCCGAGTCATGGGGATGCGATCCGACATGCTGACTCCTTCAAAATTGGGCGGATGGCCTGCGAGAGGTCACGTTCGCCGGAAAGAAAAACTGTTGTACGTCAGGCTTTCTAGTCCGACAGTACATCACAAGGTCAGGCTGGAAAACCTGACGTAACTTACATTCTGGTGGGTGATTCAAAAAAAACCGCGGCCACCCCAGAATCTCGGGAGGGCCGCCGGTCTCGTGTAGTTTACTACCCCCCTATTCTTTCTTGCCGGGGAGCATTTGTAAAGGGCCTATCGCCACGAATAATAGGCCAGGGCAGCCACCACAGCCAGCAGAACCAGACCACCAAAAATGGTGGCTTTTCGTACTGTGGCACGACGCTGCGGCTTGGCTGGCCCGTCCGACAAGAGCGCTTCAGCCACCATCTGGCGAGCGCGAATGATGGGAGTCACCGACTGTCGCTGCTTGGGTTGGCGAATATGTGCGATCATGGTCCGTCCGTCCCGGATTTCCAGTAAATCTCCAAAACTTCAACTATCTGGCCGATTGTGGACCCTTCTGGGGGGCACACCAGACTCGTCCATAGGCATCCCGCAATGCCCTGGCAACTGCTTTCCAGGAGAAGTAGGTACAGACGTGCTCGGCCAAATCCTTGCTGCGCTTGCGATCCAAGGCCGCCTGCACGCAGCGGCGGATGCCAGAGACGTCATCGGGCCGCACATAGATGGCCTGCTGGCCGAAATACTCGCTGCCGCAGCCCCCTTCAAACAAGACCAGCGGTGTGCCCGATGCACCCGCCGCCAGGGCTATCCGCTCCGGTGCTGCAACACCGCTTCCGATGACTAGGCAGCCGCAAGCCGCATAAGCACTGGCCATCAAGGGGTCGTCACCGGCCAGCCGCGGGAGAAATTGAACCTGGGAACTGGCCACTCGACGGCATTCGTCGAGATACCATTCACACTGGCGGGCAACATCGCCGAGGATTACCACGGGAACATCGACGTTCTTCATGGCCCAGAGAAAACCGATCTGCTGGTTCTTAGGCTCGATCGCACCGGCGTAGAGCACAAAATCCCGCACGCCCGCATGGTGGCGGAAAAGTTCCGGATCGGCCTGGGCCAACCGAGGATCCACGCCGTGAGGGATCACGCGGAGGCGATCGGGCGGAATCTTGAACCGCCGGGCGATTTGCTGAGCCTCGACGTTCGAGTTAGGCAGCAGCAAGTCGACGGCCGCATAAAGCTCGCGCTGCCAGACCGGTGTCCTAGAAAAAACCCCTCGTCCGGTTCGTGCAAACCAAGCCGCAGCCTCTTTCAGCCATCCGTGGGGGTAGAGGCCGCGATCGGAGTCGGTTTGCCAAGTTTCCGGGGAAAGCACTACCTTGACACCGCTCTGCCGGGCGGATTCCACTACCGGCAGGAACTCGGCGGCCGTCCCGAAAAGATGTAAACAGCGGAAATCAGCGAGCGAATCTTCAAAAGGCCGCCAGAGCCGAGTCGCGATTCCCGCCTGGGGCAACGCGCCGGACAGCGCCATCAAGGCAATCCGGTCATCGTCAACCGCAGGCATCCACCGCGCTGCCAAAACTACTTCCGTCTTATTGCCCGAGAATCGCTTTGAGACAGTTGCCGGGGCAGCCTTTACGGCTCGGTTATTTAATTTGGAGGCAGTCTTCATATCCTGGCCGACAGAGTCGTAGTCCGTTACGTTCCACAGTACGAAGCGAAAGCGACTACCCCACTGTGGAACCTCACCTTCGTATCACTCACCTAACCTTTATATCACAGTCCGCCGACCACTGAAAGGGCACTGTTGTGGCCGGTCTGTTGTGGCCGACCTTTTGGAGTGCGGCGGCTTGCCGCCGCTTTTCAAAACGCGCCCGTGTTGTGGCCGGTCTCCCGACCGAGCCACACCGCCGACCTGCGGTCGTGCTTTTCGGCGGGGTCAGGAGACCCAGCCGAACTTTCCGCGCGGGGGTGTTGGTTCAGGACTGGCCGTTTTGAAAAGCACTGGCTTGCCGCCGCACTCCCAAAGTAATCCATAGCTCAACTCCGGATCTTTCCCGTGCTGCGAAGATAGGCAATAACCTCGTCGGCAAGGACTTCGGCAGTTTTCTTGCCAGCATCCAGCACCAATTCAGGCTTCAGTGGGGCTTCGTACGGATCGTCAATCCCGGTAAAACCCTTCAACTCGCCTGCCCTGGCTTTCTTGTACAACCCTTTGGGGTCACGTGCCTCACAGACTTCGAGGGGTGCGTCGACCAAGATTTCCACGAAATCGCCTGGGGTAAGTGTCGCCCGGACCCGATCGCGGTCCACCCGATAGGGGCTGATAAACGCAGTGATTGCGATAACTCCAGCCTCACAAAAGAGTTTTGACACGGCACCAATGCGACGGATGTTCTCTTCGCGATCCTGGGCCGAGAAGCCAAGCCCAAACCGCTTGGCGAATTCCTCACCGTGGCGTTCCTTGAGCATCCCCGGGGCGGCGTTCAATCCGTGACGAATATTGTCACCATCGAGGACAAAGCTGTGCATCCCAGCCGACCACAATTTGTGGTCCATCAGATTGGCCACCGTGCTCTTGCCACAAGCACTGAGGCCCGTGAACCAAACGACACAACCTGCGTGGCCGTTAAGCTTTTCGCGCTCCGGACGGGTGACGGCATGTTCGTGCCAATGAACCTGAACTTCGGATTTATCCAACATCGACGAATTCTCCCTGCTAATAATGGTCGATCAAACAACTTCACAGAACTTCAAAACGTAACATAATAGGCAAACTCAGCGGTTTATGCAAGCTGAGTTATCGTTGCCTCCTGGACACAGATGGTTCATGTCATATTATTGCACTTTCCGCTGGTATACTTTGGGTCGCATCGCGTATAATCGCGGCTGGCAAAAGTGGTTTTCCTAATAGCAAGCTTCTTTTCAATCCGGATGGGCTTATATGAGTCAGATCGAGTTTGTTGCCGACAGCGAGATTGAACCTGTGACATCCTACGGAATTACGGCGGAAACGCTTTATGAAAAGTGTATCGCTCTGGCCCGAAATTTGTGGTGGAGTTGGAATCACGAGGTGATCAATCTCTTCCGTGACCTCGACCCCATTCGCTGGCGACAGTTGGACCATAATCCGATTGCCTTGCTTTCCGAGTTCACGCCCGAGCGTCTCGAGATGCGGTCGGCCGAAATGGTCCTCTACAGCCGCATCAACCAGGCCTATCGGCGGCTGAAGGAATACATGAACGAGATTCCTGCCTGGGGTCGCACCAACACCGGTGTTCTTGGCTCTCGGCCTGTCGCCTATTTCTCCCTCGAATTCGGGGTGCATGAGTCGGTTCCCATTTACTCCGGTGGTCTAGGGGTGCTCTCCGGCGACCACATCAAGAGCGCCAGCGCCCTTGGGGTTCCGCTCATTGCCTGCGGGTTATTCTACGATCAAGGCTATTTCAAGCAACACCTCGATCAGCAAGGTTACCAGCACGAAGAATACCTGGATACCAAGGTCGAGAATCTGCCGATGGAACCTGCCCGGGACAAGGAGGGGAAGCCGATCACGGTACAGATTGACACTCGCACGGGTCGTCTGCTGGCCAAAGTTTGGCTGATGCGTGTCGGGCGGGTGAAGCTGTATTTGCTCGATTGCGACGTACCCAGCAATAGCCCCGAGGATCGTGAGCTTACCGCTCGGCTGTATGGCGGCGACAACCGCGTCCGTATCCGGCAGGAACTTGTGGCGGGTGTCGGCGGTATTCGCGCACTGACGGCCCTGGGCATTGCGCCGGGCGTTTATCACCTCAACGAAGGGCACAGTGCTTTTGCCACCTTGGAGGCGATCCGCCAACGGATGAAGGAAGACGGCGTGAGCTTTGAAGTCGGTTTGCGCGAAGTGGCGCATCGCACGGTCTTCACCACGCACACGCCCGTGCCGGCGGGTCACGACCGCTTCGATCGGAACCTGATCGAAGAGCACCTTGGTCCGCTGCGCGACGAGTTGGGCATCTCCTTTGAACAACTGATGGGCCTGGGCCGCGTCGAGCCGCAGAATGAACACGAGACGTTCTGCATGACCGTGCTGGGGCTGAAGTTGTCGCGTCGAGCCAACGCCGTGAGCAATCTGCACGGCCACGTGTCGCGGCGGATGTGGGCACATCTCTGGCCGTGGCGCGCGGAAGAAGAAATTCCCATCGGCCACATCACCAACGGCGTCCATATTCCCACTTGGCTCGCCTACCAGATGATGCAGCTTTACGATCGCAACTTCGAGCCGGGCTGGATGGCCAAACTCAGTGAACCGGAGATTTGGAAGGGCATCTACGATATCGATTCGGGCGAGCTTTGGGAAACGCACTACGCCCTCAAGAACCTGATGCTGGCCTTCGTCCGTCGCCGGCTGAGCCGCCAGTGCCGCCGCCGCGGTGAGGGCGACGATGTGGTCGAAGCCGCCCGCAACGTCTTTGACCCAAACATCCTCACGATCGGCTTCGCACGGCGGTTCGCCACCTACAAGCGAGCCGACCTGTTCCTCAGCAACATCGACCGCATGGCCGATCTCGTCAACGATCCACAGCGGCCGGTGCAGTTCATCTTTTCCGGCAAGGCCCACCCCGCCGACGAGCCGGGCAAGCAACTGATCAAGAAGATCTCCAACCTCCGCTTCGACCCGCGCTTCGCCAAGCGAGTCGTCTACATCGAGGACTACGATGTGAACGTCTGCCGGCACCTGATCCAGGGCGTCGACGTCTGGTTGAACAACCCGCGGCGGCCCCTGGAGGCCTCTGGCACGAGCGGCCAGAAGGCCGTGCTCAACGGGGCCTTGAACCTTTCGATCCTCGACGGTTGGTGGGCCGAAGCCTTCGATGGCACCAACGGCTTTGCCATCGGAAAGAATACGCAACACGTCGACGATCGCATCACGGACGCCCGCGATGCGGTCGATTTGTACCGCGTCTTGGTCGATGAAGTGATTCCGCTGTTCTACGATCGCGACATCGACGGCCTGCCGCGGCATTGGATCAAACGGATGATGAACTCCATCAGCACGCTGGGCTGGCGTTTTAGCGCGGACCGCATGGTTGCCGACTATGTCCAGCAATGCTACCTGCCGGCCTCCGGCGGTTTGAGCTGCCAGATGCCGTAAAGGCAAAACCCGAAACTCGAATATCGAAATCCGGAACAAATTCAAAACCCAAATACGGAAAATTCAAACGAGTTGAACCGCAGGTTTTGGTCGTCGTTCTTTCGTATTTCGTGCTTCCCATTTCGTTTTTCCACTTTTGCCTGCTAACATGAAAATATTGCTAATCCTCGGTCACCAACGGGCTGGCAGTTTCTGCCACGCGATTGCGGAAGCCGCGCGGGAAGAGTTCCACGCCGCCGGACACGAGGTTGTTTTTCACGATCTCTATGCCGAGGGATTTGATCCGGTATTGACTAACTCCGAACTCGCCAAGGGAGCCGAACCATCGGCGACCATCGCGCGGCATTGCCGCGAAGTCCTCGAGGCCGACGCCTATGTGCTTATCCATCCGAACTGGTGGGCCACGCCGCCTGCGATCCTCAAGGGCTGGCTCGACCGTGTCTTTCGCCAGGGTCTTGTTTACGAGTTCGGGCCGCAAGGCGCGATCGGCAAGCTCAAAGGCAAGCGGGCGATTGTCTTCACGACCTCGAACACGCCCCGCGAGGACGAACTGCGGCTCTTTGGCGACCCGCTGGAAAACTTCTGGAAGACCTGTGTTTTCGGCTTCTGCGGCGTGGAAGATTTCTATCGCCGCAATTTCGAGTCGATCATTATGAGCACGCCCGAGCAGCGCGCCGGATGGATCGAGGAAGTGCGGCAGATCGTGCGGCGATCCTAAGTGCCGGTCTGACCCCGCTCCGGACCCTTGCTTTGCTCGAAATGGCTGTCCGCAACTCCTTCAGGACGCGAATTTCCGCCCGGTGGATGTAATTGCGAAAGCACGGGGAGGTTTGAGGGAAACCCTAGGTACTGGCGAAGCAACGACTTGGCTCGATCGGTTCCGCTGTCGACGTAACCCAAAGGTCCGTGACGCCGCTCATGCCGTTCGACTGGATAGGCAAAGACCGCGTCAGGGTTCATCGGCAATCCTTCGCGTCTCGTTGGCCATGGCTTCCATGCGGGCCATATCCTGAAGCATCACGGCATCAAATTCCTCAAGTTGTTGATCTGCCACTTCCTGCAATCGCTGCAACTCCGCCTGCTCGTTACACGTCGCTAATCTTGCCACGCCACCAAAATGGCAGATTTCTCAAATCTTGACCGTGTCGGCCACGTGCCCTCTCCCTGAATTCCTTAATTTTGTCTTCCCTTTTAGTGTTTTTCGTCTCTTTCGTGGTTCCCTCTCCCCTCATCGCCCCTCTGCGTCCTCCGCGGTTAATCCCCCCGTCCTCAAAAAAATTCACCGCAAAAGAACGCAGAGAACGCAAAAGAACAAAATCTTTCTCTTGCGCTCTTTGTACTCTCTCGCGGTGAATCCTAATCAATTCTTTCGGCAGAAAAATTAGGGACAGAATAATAGGAAAGAAATAAATATAAAAATCAACACATGACTTAATTCGTATTCTGTTTCGGTTTTGGGCCGCGTTCGGGGAGGAATTTACCGTGCCCCCAAAACATCAGATTCCTCGAATCATGTAATTCCTTTCGGTCTTTATGCCCACTCGGAGGAGGTTGACCAACGGTCCCCTGGGCTATACAATGTATCTTGAGAGTTGAAGGTCGTTGAGATGCCTGTAAGTGAGGGGCAATGCATAATGGTTCGAGCGAAGGGTCAATATCACAATCAGATGCTGGAACTGGAGCAGCCGCTTGCCCTTCCAGAGGGTACGCGGGTAGAGGTTGACGTCTATCTTGCCGAAGAGGCGCACTCTTCCGAGGATCATGCATGGGCAGTGCTTGGCACGGCTCGGCTGGAGGAGGAGTGGGATAATCCCGAGGACGCAATCTACGACGACTGGAAGAGACTCTATGGAGTTTAGTGCCGGTGACGTCGTACTCGTGCCCTTTCCCTACCGCGACCGCTTGGCCGAGCAAGCCAGGCCGGCAGTTGTTGTTTCCGACGTCACGTACAATCGGCATGGCGACGTTGTCGTAGCGGCAATTACCTCCCACGCGGTGCGCGTTGCAACAGACGCCCCCTTGGTGGATTGGGCCAGTGCGGGGCTGAGGGCACCTTCGACGGCTCGCATGTTGTTGGCGACGGTTGCCAGTTCGCGCATCCTCTTGCACATCGGCCACCTGGCGCCGCGCGATTGGACAGAGGTGCAAATGCGACTGCGCTTGGTGTTTGCCTCGACGTAACTGTCGCGCCGTCCCGGCTGCTTGAACGCTCTGACAATTCCAGACAATTCCAGACACATAACTTATACTCCTCGCGATTGAGACTGACACTAACCCGAAGCGCGAGCGAGGTTGCTAAGTCGTTGCCTCGCTTGCGCTTCGGGCTGGTATGGATTGGGACATTTAGTCATGTGTCATCGAGCAGATCACCGCGAGCGGGGTCCAGGCGGACTAGGCCACGGTGTAGTGTCCTCTTGGCCGCCCCGCGGTCATGGCTTTGGCGAGCGTGCCATCGCAAGAAATCGTTCAATGCCGGCTCTCCGCAATCAAAAGAGGCACGATCGTGCTTTTTGGCGATCGGCTCTTCCCGCCACTCCGGCAGGCTCATGGACGCTTGGGTTCTGAATCTTGAGACAGCGCACGGGCCGCCTTTCGCAGTTTCGCGTTTGGCGGAGGCGGGTTCTCAAGCAACTCCATCACCAGGCGGCTATCGCGTCCGCTGAGCTTGAGGCGTTGGTTTTCTTCGATGATCGATTGGGCCTCCCGCAGCGCGGCGAGGAGGATGAACGCGGTCATGTCCGTTTGCGTGATGGCAACAGCGCGCATGATCGTCGCCTTGTCGTCGCTGTGGATGCGGAGAGCCATTAGTGCGCTAATTCCTTCACACCTTCTTCCACTCCCGGACCATCTTCTCCGCGCTGAACGCGCTCTCCACGCGTTGCTGCCCGGCTAAGCCGATCTGCCGGGCAACGTCGCCATGATTGAGCAGATGTTCGGCCCAGCGGGCCAACCCGGCGCGATGCCCAGGGGCGAAAAGATAGCCGGTGGTCTCGTGTTCGATCAGATCGCGCGTGCCGGGGAGATCCGTGGCCACTACCGGCACTCCGGCTGCCATGGCTTCGAGGATTGCTTGGGATTGGCCCGGCAGCTTTCGCGTTGACCAGAACTGATCGACATGTGGCAGGAACTCGTTGAAGTCGCCGCGCTCGCCGAGGAAATGGACCTTGTCGCCGATCTCGACCTGGTCGCGGAAACGGATGAGCCGATCGCGGTGCGGCCCCGCGCCGAAAATGAGCAGGTGGACATCATCGCGAATCACTTTCAGCAAGTCGGCGGCCCAGATGGCATCTTTGCCGCCACGATCCGCCTCCAACTGACCGGCCCAAGCGATCAAGCGAACCGATTCCGGCAGGCCAAGTCGATTGAGAATTTGTCCTCGCGTGGTGACGGGCGGAACCGCCCTGCACACGCCGCTGGAGATGACTTGGATCTTTTCAGCCGGAATTCCTCGCTGGAGGCAATCATCGCGGACGACTGGGCAAGTCGCCACCACCGTGCTGGCCCGACGGCCGATAGAACGGTCAATCGTTCCTTGCAGCGGCCAATGATTGGATTGGACTTCACGCCATACGGCCACGAGCCGCCGTACGCCGCAGTATTGTGCCACGGCCGCCGAATAGGCACGTCCCGCCGCTTGCCAGGCGTGTATCATCTCCGGCCGGACTGCGTTCACATGCCGAACCAGTTGCCAGAACGTCGTCGGATCGGCCGACCAGCGGCGACCGATGACATGAACGGGAATGCCCGCTCGAGCCAGTGCGTCGGCGATCGACCCGCCGTGGCTCAAGGCACAAACATGCACTTCAAACTCGTCCCGCGGCAGCCCGCGAGCCAGCAGGCACAACTGCTCTGCCGTACCGGTGCGATCGAGCGTGTCGATGATGTGGAGGATGCGTTGTTTCAACTTACGAATAACCCGCGAGCAGTACCACGAATTCCTTTCCGGCGGCATATCGCGCAGGTGGCACAGGCACAAACCACGAGGGCAACAAACAGCAGCGACATGGTGGACGGCTCCGGGACGGGATCCGGAATGTTCAAGGCGTAATCTTCACTAAAGGTGTAAGATTTACCAGCGTTAAGTTGAACCAAATCCCATTCCATTGCCGAAGCGGTGTTACCGGTCACCGGACCACTTGTGTTATTGAGCACGGCGGAAGAGCCGTTATTTAGCTTGTCCCAGAGCGTCGAATCGGTGACTACTTCGTAAGCCGCGGGCATCCCCGTTACGACAATTTCGGCAGTCCTCTGTCCCGATGATGTCTGGTAAATTTGCGAAGGCGACTTAAACTGGAGGGTGTCTGCCCCGCTGCTGATCTGGAGGTTATTGTACTGGAATAAGTGAAGATCGAGAGGCGATAAGCCGGAGTTGGTGATCTGGAACTGTTCGCTGATATCCGCGGATCCCGACCCGAATTCGCTTCCGACCAACGAGTAAATCTGTGTGAGTTTCAGGCCGGATACGCCAGTGTATTTAACCACCGCGACGTTATTCTCCGGCCCGTCCCCAGTGGAAAAGGCTGAGCTACTTGAATACAGCCAGGTCATCTGGGGCCCGGTGGCACCGATTCGGTAGAAAAGTGCTTGGGTGTTGACGTAGTGCTGGGAATCCAGAGTCCCGCCGCTGATTCCGCCAGCCGATGTGTCGATATTGATCTGTGCATTCAGGTCGGCAAGATGGATCATCCCTGCTGAACCGACACGCGCCAGTGTGGTAAGACCGACCCAGGCCGCCAAGCCCAGGAGACAATACCTTTGGCAAAACAAATGATGATTGTGAGACATGTCTGACCAATCCTTCTAACCCGGATCATTCGCGGGTCGAGCAAAACTCGTAACTAGCCGACGCTCTTAAATGCACAGTGCCTTTGAGAGAATCGACACTTAGGTTCAAAAGAATAAGGACTTACGAGGAGCTTCGTTCGCTCCCGGAATAATCGGGGTTATGCTGCGCGGCGCGGCGAAGCAGAGGGTGCCGGTTTCGAGGCTGGGACGGAATGCACGCCTTTGCGGGCCTTCTTTTCGCCAAGGGCCAACCTCTCGGTCAACAGATCCTTCCGGCGATGGATTTCATCCAGGATTGCAATTTGCAGCCCCTGGAGATCGTCAACGGAAAGAATGGGTAAACGCTTAATGATGTTCATGCCTTGATTCCGAAAATAATTTGTAAAGAAGTTCTGGTTTGGATAAACGATCTATGCGGCGCGACGTTCGTGGGGCGTGTTTTGCTTGGCGGTGGGCTCCGGCTTGACGTTCAGAAGGATCGCATGGTTCCTGGTAGACAGGGCACGTGACCACCAGACATATCCACCGGCGGTCAGCGAGAGGAGGATCCCGCCGACGGCCAAGATAGCAATCCACGTACGTTCCGCGAGGCCTGGCGTCCAGGAAGACGAAACGGAATCACCGTTCGCTGCCAGATACCTCAGCCTCTTGGTGGAAGCAATCGCTTGCCGGGTGGCCTCCGCTTTTTCCAGGTCGCGTTTGAATCGCTCGTCCCGGGGATCGAGCGCGCCCAGAAAGGATTGTGCGGAGCGGTCGCTCGTTAATTGCTGAGCACTGCTCGTGCTCCGACCGGCATCCGGCAGAGTGTAGAGACCGTCTGGTGAGCCGTTGCTTTGCTGCGCAAAACCACGGCTGGCGATGGCCAAAGCCGTAATCGCCAGAAAAACAAAAAAGCTTATTCCTGGATTGCGTATCACGTTAACCTCGATTCTTCGTGGAACTTGGTGCAGGATGCTCGGGAATAGGACGCCTCACGGCGAATGGTTCCCGAGAACCTCGTCAGCGAATCAGCCAGCCCAGCGGGCGGAGCGCCGCATGGCATGGTTCCGGCCGGCCCAAAAGACCTCGTCCAACTTGGGATCGTTGTCGTCGGGCGGCTCGGGTGGATTATCGTCGGCCGGTGCATTGGCATGGCGATAGGCTTCCAAAGAGATAATCACCGGCTCGTCGTGGGGGTGGGAGTCTTCAAGGATTTTCATAACATTTTCGCGCATTTTTCTAGGGGGTTATTCAGGTTTCAAGTATTCGCCTAAGGTAAGATCACGCAGCACGCCGGGGTGGCGTCTTGCCAAGGCCGACTGCGCGGACCGGCAGAGCCGCGGTGCCGTTGCGGCGGCGGTAGCTCTCCTCCCGCTCGAGAGCACGGCGGCGGGCCGAATCGGGAACTTCGCCGACGACCTCCGCGCGACGCTGCAATTCCATTTCAACCGCTTCGCTCAACGTGTAGAGGTCAGCGTCGGCCAGTTCCAAAAGTTGTTCGTAAATCATATTCATCGCTTGCTTTCTCCTTCTTCTCGCCGGCGCGAACCGGCAAACCTAGGGTTACAACTTGTTCAAACTGTTTCGGGTGGCCATTTTCTTGGCATCCGATTCGGTTTTTAATACAAATTCTTGGTAATGGATCTCTTACGCGGCTTTGCGCATTGGACTTGGGCGGCGCAGTTCCTGTCCTGCCGGCGGAAGCATGGAGGAAAAAAACTCCTCCCATTGCCTGCCATCCAGCGGGCCCATGAGAAGCCAAGCCCCTTGCGTCCGCACGAACAGTTCCAGACCTTCATGCATCCTTTCCGTATATACCGCAACACGCCGAGAACCAAGTCTCGCGACCGACTGCGAGAACAGTTCGATCGCCTGGGCGTGGTCGTCGCTGGCGTCGACCAGCACCATATCGGCACCGTTCAACGATCGGCGAATCTCCAAGGCTGACCGGCCGAAGAACGGCTCGATCCCGCAGTCCTCGCGCTTGTGCGCCCAGAGGGCCACCTGACGAAACAAAGACCCGGTTGGATAACCTACCGCGATACTATGCACGACGGCCTCAATGATTTTCATGTCCGACGTACTCCTCCCTGATGAAGCGCAGTTCCTATGTCCCTCAAGCATCGGCCCGACGGACGGCATTCTCTTTATGCAAGCAGTGTGCCAACCTTTCCTGCCGCGGCAGGTTGTTGCTCAAACTCAAGCCCACACAAGGGTTAGAGTCCAATCGCCTAAAAATGCCCAAGTTGAAGAGAAGAAAAGAGTCGCAAAGCGCGACTCCCCCCAGGTCGCAAGTTGCGACTGTGCTGGGAGCGGCTAAAAGACAAGTAGCGCGGGACGAGTGAAACGAGCCTCACCACTTTAGGTTTGGTCACGGATCAAACGCGGACAGGAGGGAAGAAGACAGGAAGATAAGAGCTCGTCCAAAAACAACTTGTGGTGCGGGCGTCTCGCCTGCACATGCAGCCGGGACGGCCGCACCACAAAAACACGGAGTTAATGTTGGACCGGTACTTAGGTGTGATAGTCGGCGTTGAGCCGCACGTATTCAGCGGTCAGGTCGGCGGTCCAGAATCGCACGCCAGCGGTGCCGTCGCTGAAAGCCAGTTGCACCAGAGTGTCGCGGTTGTCGCTTATCGACTTAGAGACGGCCGCGGCATCGAATTGCACCGGTGCTCCGTCGCGATAGAGCAGGCAGCCATTGAGATGCAAGGTGACTCCCCTGGGATTGAACGGCACGTTGGCGTAACCCGCCGCTGAGACGATGCGGCCCCAGTTGGGATCGGCCCCGTGGATGGCCGTCTTGACCAACGGACTGTTGGCCACGGTCTTGGCGATGGCCAGGGCCGCCGCGCGGTCGGCACAGCCAGAAATCTCGATGGTCACCAGGTGCGTCGATCCTTCTCCATCGCCGGCAATCGCCTTGGCCAGTTCAATCGCAACTTCATCGAGGGCTGCACGGAAGCTTGCCAAATCGGCCCCGGCCAACAGAGCGCCGCCCGCGGCACCGTTAGCCACCAGCAGCACGGTATCGTTGGTGCTGACATGACCGTCGACGCTCATACAGTTGAAACTCAGATCGGCCGCTGCCCGCAACGCGGTCTGGGCGGTGGCCGGATCGAGCGGGGCATCGGTCATGATCAAGGCCAACATGGTTGCCATGTTGGGCCCCATCATGGCGGCTCCCTTGGCGATGCCGGTGATTTGAATATTACGGCCGCCAAGGTTCACCGATCGGCCCGCCGTCTTGGTGACCGTGTCGGTCGTGAGCATTCCCCGCGCGGCTGCTTCCAGATGGGCCTGCGAGGAGCCTAATTGCTTGGCTGCCGCGGCGATCCCCTCGGCAATGCGATCCATCGGCAGAAAGGCGCCGATCACGCCGGTGGAAAGCACCAGGGCCTGGTCGTCGGCCGCGCCGCATTGGGTTGCGGCAAGGTGCGCCATCTGCCGGGCATCTTCCAGGCCGCGCTCACCGGTACAGGCGTTGGCCACTCCCGAGCAAATCACGACGGCTCGAATCTGGTTGCTGGGCGTGCGACTGCGATCGAGGGCCACGGGTGCGGCGTAGACGAGATTCTGCGTGTAGACTCCCACACCCGTTGCCGGCCGGTCGCAAACCACGAGCGTGAGATCGAGCTTCCGCGGATCGCGCTTGATCCGGCAGTGGACACCGGCCAGCAAAAAACCCTGCGGTACTTGGTTGGACATGACGTGTTTCCTAAAGATTACAACGCGGTCGTTTCCGGATAGCCGAACATGAGGTTAAAGTTTTGCACGGCCGCTCCCGCCGCGCCCTTGATCAAATTATCGATGCAACTGATCGTCAGCACGCGACCGCGGACCAGCCGCGCCGTGATGTCGCAGTAATTCGTCATGGCGCAGTCTTTGGTGCCGGGCAAATGCTCGACCACGCGCACGAACGGTTCGTCGGCATAAAACGTCTCCAGCGTCTCCATCAGCTTCTCTTCGCTGACGGGTCCCGTCGGCCGAGCGTAGGCCGTCGTCAAAATGCCCCGGTCCATAGGCACCAACTGCGGCGTGAAGATCACTTCCACCGGCTTGCCGGCCGCCCAGGAAAGGAACTGATCGATCTCCGGCGTATGGCGGTGACGGCCGATGTTGTAGGCCGAAATGCTCTCATTGCACTCGGGGTACAGCGTCGTGAGCTTGGGTGTCCGGCCGGCGCCGCTGACGCCGCTCTTGGAATCGACGATGATGTCGTCCGTCTCGATCAGGCCGGCCTTCAGCAAGGGCGACAGGGCGAGAATCGAGGTGGTCGGGTAGCAGCCCGGGTTGGCCACGAGCTGGGCCGAGGGAATCTCGGCTCGGAACAGTTCCGGCAGTCCATACACCACCTTGCCCAAACGCTCGGGGTCAGTGTGCTTCTGTCCGTACCACTGGGCGAAGACTTCCGGATCGTGGAGGCGATAGTCGGCGCTGAAGTCGACCACCCGCGTGCCCGCAGCCAGCAGGTGCGGAACCACGGCACTGCTGGCCCCATGCGGCAGGCAACTGAAGACACACTCGGCCCGGGCGGCGATCTCCGCGGGCGCCAAGTCTTCCAGACGCAGGTCCAGCCGCTTGGTAAGCGAGGGGTGAATCATAGCAATCGGCGGCTGGCCTTCCTGCCGACTGGTAACAGCAACGATCTCGGCCCCCGGATGGCGGAGCAGGATCTTGATCAGTTCGAGGGCCGTATAGCCCGTGGCGCCTAGAATGGCAATGCGTGTCATGATGAAAGCTCCTCAATCACGAATAGTACTCCCCTTTTCCCACCGCGTCGAACGCATTCTTGAAATGTTCGATCGTGGGCCGGCCGCGGCCTGCGGGCCAAGTGATCGCCACCACGTCGAACCGCGCGGGATATTCGAGCAAGCCGTGCCGCTTCATGAAAGTTACTGCCAAGCGCGTTAGCTTCCGTTGCTTGACGGCGCCCACGGCCTCGGCCGGATGGCCGGCATCCTGCGAGGTTCGGGTCTTGACTTCGACGAAGACGATCGTCCGGCCATCGAGCGCCACGAGATCAAGCTCGCCTGATGCCAAGCGGCTGCCGCGGGCCAGAATCCTATAGCCCAACCGCTTGAGATAGCGG
>Ga0118677_10002088_pt1 | contig 40979 bp, 26 predicted proteins | sample AliMusrvi5mmetaG_FD_86154 | JGI IMG/M metagenome (GOLD analysis project Ga0118677, IMG submission 86154)
ATAATATGGTTCTGAAAGATTTTTTAATGATGAGACATGAGATACTGCTGACTTTAACGGCAATGATCATCCTTATCGCGGAAATAGCCTGGAAAAATGAGAAAAGATGCACGATCAAACTCATGTCAATCTCTTTATTTTTTATCGTGACAGTTGCTGGATTCCTGCCGATAGAAACGGGCAGCCTGTTTGGCGGCATGTATCATACCACAGACCTGATCGTTCTTTTTAAGAATATTTTAAACATAGGTGTTCTGATCATCTTCATTCAATCTTCGCAATGGCTCAAATTAGAAAATAACACTGATAAAACCAGCGAATTTTTCATTCTCATACTTTCCACATTGATCGGGATGAATTTCATGATCTCTTCCGGCGATTTCCTGATGTTCTACATCGGACTGGAGCTCGCCACCATCCCGGTAGCGGGACTTGCAGCGTATGAACGCCTGAAGGAAAAGTCGGCTGAAGCAGGGGTCAAGCTGATCTTCACCTCCGCGCTTTCGTCGGGAATCCTTTTATACGGGTTGTCGATGATTTACGGCACTACCGGAACAATGTACTTTGCCGATGTGGCTCCCCTCATTACCGGCGCTCCGCTGCAGGTACTTGCCTTCATTTTCTTCTTTGCAGGGATGGCCTTTAAAATTTCCCTTGTTCCCTTCCACCTCTGGACGGCCGATGTTTACGAAGGTGCCCCGGTGAACGTTGCATCGTTTCTTTCGGTAATCTCAAAGGGAGCTGCTGTTTTTATTTTCACAATCATTCTTTATACGGTATTTTACAAGATTGCCGTAATGTGGAGCGAGTTGCTGTATGGCATTACGGTCCTCACCATTACGGTCGGAAACCTCTTTGCCATGCGCCAGAAAAACCTCAAACGCTTCCTGGCCTTCTCTTCTATTGCCCAGGCGGGGTTCATCCTGCTGGGGATCATCGGCCAGAGCCAGCTTGGGATGACCACGGTTATCTATTTTGCCCTGGTTTACATCTTCTCAAACCTGGCTGCCTTCGGTGTTGTCGGAATCATTTCAAACCGTACCGGCAAGGAAAATATCGATGATTACGACGGATTGTACCGCACAAACCCGAACCTCAGCCTGGTAATGATGGTCGCCCTCTTTTCCCTCGCGGGAATTCCACCGCTGGCAGGGTTCTTCGGGAAATTTTTTCTTTTCACGGCCGCAGCAAAACAGGGATACTATATCCTGGTCCTGATCGCCCTGATCAACACCATCATCTCCTTATACTATTATTTACTGGTGATCAAGGCCATGTTGCTCAACAACAGCGACCAGCCGATTGCCAGATTTACCAGCGACGGGTACACCCGAATAGGCCTGCTCATGTGTGTGGCCGGTATTGTGATCATAGGGTTTGCCAGTTCAATTTACGAGGTGGTATTCAACCTGAGTTTTGGGTTGTATTAATGTAGAGCCACGGCATGCCGTGGCTCTAAACGATATGCCGTGGCTGTACAAATAAATATTGCCGTGGCGGCACAAAAAAAAATATTATTATGGCATTGACAAAAGGAAAACACAATATAGCCGAAATCGAAGGAGTACGTTGCTCTGTGATTGAAACCGGGACTACCCGTGAACGTGCCGAATTTTTAAAAAACCTGCTTGTATTCAACGGCTACGACGTGAGGATGGAGAAGGAAAAAGCAAAAGACGGAACCGAACTTGAATCCTTTGTGATTGGATTAACAGATATTCTTTTCAACCCGATGATTGTCGTTTATGAAAAAAAACTGATCAGAAAGGATGGTTTTACCGTGACCCCGGCGTACTGGAATCAACAGCCGGAGGAAACCACCCTTCCTTACTGGCAGGTTAAACGGTAATTCCATGCAAAAATTCTCCAAGTACTTCTCCTGGTTCGTCATCCTGCTTTATTTCGTTCTGGGGGTATATGTGCTTGTCAGTCCGCGGTTTCAATATCTTTCCAAAGAAGTTAAAATCATTTTTGCCATCTTCCTGTTTCTCTATGGAGGTTTCCGGATGGCCCGGCTGTGGACAAAAACAAGGGAAAATAACGGGGAATAAAAATTGAAAGGGCAATAATAATTTTAATAAATTTGTGTTCTTTCTAATGAAATAGTTGATTTTAAGCGTAAAAGCGATGAAAATCATCAAAGCGATACCGGTATTTTGGATGAATCTGGGTGGGATATTTTTATTCCTGCTAATGGCTTCCTGTGGTGGTGGCGCAAACCAGAAAAACACCGACACTCCCACTGCCGGGAAAATCAAGGTTGGCGTGGATGATTCCTACCGCCTGCTCGTTGAAGCAGAAATATATACGTTTGAGGCAATGTACAAATATGCCAGCATCGACACCATCTTCAAAACAGAAGCCGATGTGATCAATGATTTTATGAATGATTCCGTGCCCATGATCATGGTCAACCGGAAACTTTCAGACAAGCAGGTGGCCTATCTCCGCGAGCGTCAGTACATTCCGAAAACTACTAAAATCGCCATCGATGCGGTTGCGTTGATCGTGAACAACGACAACCCTGACACATCCCTCTTTTTTCAAACCGTAAGGGATATCTTTCAGGGGAAAATCACCTCCTGGAGCCAGGTGGATAAAAAATCAAAGTTGAAAGATCTGAAAGTTGTATTTGACAATTTTAAATCGGGCAACCCCAGGTATTTTAAGGAACGGTTTAAGATCGATTCCTTCCCCTCGACCTGTTTTGCGGTGCATAGCAATGCGGAGGTGATCAATTACGTAGAGAAAAACAAAAATACCATCGGAGTGATCAGTGTAAACTGGATCAGCGACCCGGCCGATACCGTTTCGCACAACTTTCTTCAGCGCTTTAAGGTTGTGGGCATTGCACTTGAGGGAGACAATGATCCCGGAACAAAATTTTACCGCCCTTTCCCTGGTTACATTGCCGAAGGATCCTATCCCTTCACCCGTGATGTTTTTTGCATCAACCGTCAGCCATATACCGGGCTGGCCCATGGTTTTTCATCGTTTATGGCTGGGGAAAAGGGACAGTTCATCGTTCTGCATTCAGGACTTGTGCCTGCTGCGATGCCGGTTAGATTAGTCGAAATTAAACATTAATACACAGGAGACACAGATTATGTCCAGATTTATCAAACCGGCCGGTGTTGTTGTTGCACTGCTGCTCTTTTTCCCTTTTATGGGAAAAGTATACTCCCAGGAACTGAAGGATGCCAGGAAACTGACAAAGAACGAGCAGTTCGTGGAGGCAAGTTCCATGTTTAAAAAACTGATCCGGCAGACACCTTCCAACGGCGATCTCTATTACTATTACGGAAGGAATTTCCTCTATAAATTTTATTCGGACACGCTCAACGTATCCTTTCCCGAAATGGCTGATTCAGCTAAAGTATTGTACCAGGAAGGAGTCAAACAGGATCCTTCAAACCCCTTAAACTTTGTAGGTTTGGCTGGCCTTGATGTTATTGCCAAAAACAATGCCCTGGCAAAGGAAGAGTATGAGAAAGCGAAGGCATTATTGCCCTCCAAGGCAAATAAAGCCATTAAGATGGAGCCGGCCAGACAGGCAAGCGTAATGATCGAGATGGCGGAATGGTATGTTTTTGCGAAAGTGCACGATACTGCCACTGCATTTACCCTGCTGCGTAACGCAGAAAAACTTGACAGCAAGAACCCGGCCCTTTACATCGTAAGAGGGGATGTCTATTTTTACCTGCTGAACGATGGATCCAAAGCCATTGCCAATTATAACCTGGCCCAGGGACTTGATCCCATGTCGCCGGAAGCCAAACTGAGGCTGGGGATGCTGTGGCTTCGGGCAAGGCAATATACCACGGCGATGAATTATTACCAGGATGTTGTTAAAATGGACTCCACTTTTGCCCCGGCATACCGGGAACTTGGCTCCCTGCAGGCGCGCGCCGGACGGCAGGAGGATGCCAAGAAAAGCTTTAAGAAATTTCTCGAGCTTTCGCGCAATACGGCTGCCCGCAAGCAGTTTGTAAACACCCTTATCGAACTTAAGGACTATAACGAAGCCATCAACCAGCTGAATGAAATTCTCAAGGTTGATAACAACGACAACGATGTGAACAGGGCGCTGGCCTACTCCTATTTTGAAACCCAGCAATATGACAAGGGTCTCGTTTACATCAAAAAGTTTATTGCCAATGCCAAACCCGAAAAAGTACGGTCGCTCGATTATGCCTATTACGGGCGGTTGCTGGCGAAGACAAAACAGGATTCACTTGCTGCCGGGCAATTGATGAAGGCATACTCGCTGGATACTTCGAAATCGGAACTGATCTCTGAAGCGGCCCTGTGTTATACCAAAATTAAAAAGTATGACCTGGCAAAAGAGCGCTATGAGCAAAAGATCGCCATAAAAAAAGGAGTCCCGATGGATTATTACAACCTGGGAAAGGTTTACTACAGCCTGCAGGATTATGTGAAGGCCGACACCAACCTGGCGATTTTCAATGTCATGCAGGCCGATTATATCCCCGGTTTTGCCTGGCGTGCACGAACCAAGTCAAACCTCGATCTGAAAGATGCCAAAGGGTTTAATACAACCGGGTATGGTGTTCCTGTTTATGAAGGACTCATCGTTAAAACGCAATCCGACACGGTGAAATACATGAAAGAACGGTTTGAATCCTTCGATTATCTCGCATTTTATCATTACAGCCAGTTTTCACGCGACGCGAAACTCAAGGATGAAGCGGAGAAAGCACTCAGCTATTACCTGAGAATGAGCGCAGTGAACCCCAATGATGAAAAGGTGGTCATTGTGAAACCGGTCATTGAAATTCTGAAACAAAAGATCAAATAGCAACTGTTTGATTTCCTGTTTAATTTTTTTATCTTTGTAGGCCTTTTTAGTAAGAAAATCCAATAATTCATTCAATCTTTAATCTAAAACTTTTTAACGATGAGCAAGACAAATAGCAAAGGCGGATCATTGGGTGAAGCCTTAAGGTCAGTGTTTACAGTGGGCGCTATGATCGTAGCATTCGCCTTTTCTTATTTCCTTTACAAGGTTGTGTTTGGTAACCCATTATTTTTCGAAGGCGGGAATCCCGATGGCCATCCGCTTCCCGGAAATTACCTGGCAATTATCTACAAAGGAGGTGTTATTGTACCTTTTCTGATCACCTTGAACCTCATCCTGATCATTTTTGCCGTTGAACGCGGCATCACCCTGTTCCGCGCGAGGGGGAAAGGCCGTATCAATGTATTCGTCAAATCACTGCAGACAGACCTCAACAACAACAAAATCGAGGATGCTATCGTAGCCTGCGATAAACAAAGAGGTTCACTGGCAAACGTTATGAAAGCCGGTTTGATGCGCTACCGTGCTTTGCAAAATGATGCCACCCTGGAAAAAGACCAGAAAATCCTCGCGCTGCAAAAAGAATTTGAAGAAGCTTCCGCACTTGAGCTTCCGATGCTGTCACGCAACCTGGTCATCCTCTCCACCATTGCCTCCATCTCGGTTTTAACCGGTCTGATGGGAACGGTTATCGGGATGATCAAGGCCTTTGCCGCCCTTGCACAGGCCGGTGCACCCGACGCCCTTGCCCTTGCAAACGGTATCTCCGAGGCGCTTATCAACACCGCCTTTGGTATCTTTGGTTCATTGATGGCTATCATCTTTTACAACTTTTTCTCTACCCAGATTGATAGCTTTACCTACAAAATTGATGAGGCCGGTTTCAGTCTCGTTCAGTCATTTGCAGCTGCTACCAAATAGTTAAAAAGAGCCCCATGCCAAAAATTAAACATCCGGCAAGATCTCCGCACATCGACATGACGCCGATGGTGGATTTGTTCTCCTTGCTGCTCACCTTCTTCATGCTAACCACCTCCTTCCGCCCGCAGGAAGCCGCGCCGATCGAAACACCCTCTTCGGTGTCGGAAAAGCAGGCCCCGGATAACGATATCATGACGATTTTTATTTCCAAGGAGGGTAAGGTGTTTTTCAATATCGACAACGGAAGAGACACCTCCACCCACTTCAGGGTAAAATTGCTTGAGAAAATGGCTGAGCAGTACAAACTGACCTTTACCCCGAAAGAACTTGACAAGTTCGGCAAAATGTCGTCGTTCGGAATGCCGATCAAAAACATGAAGGATTGGATCGACGCAACAGAACCGAAAGTCAGGGACAAACTCCAGGTGGGAATTCCCATGGATTCAACCGACAACCAGCTTGCCTGGTGGGTGCGTATGGCCCGTCTGACCAATCTGAGTGCCGAAGTTGCCATCAAGGGTGATGCCGAAACCGATTACACCGCCGTGAAGAAGGTCATGGATCTTCTTCAGGAAAACAAGGTAAATAAATTTAATCTCGTTACCAACCTTCAGAAAGACGAAGTCACCATGAAGGACCTGCCCAAATAGGGCAACGTGATTTTAATCCCTAAAAGATAAAACCAGTATGGGTGAAATAATTGTTGAAGAAAAAGGGAAAAAGGGTGGTAAGCGCCAGGCGAAGAAACACAGCACCCGCATCGACATGACCCCCATGGTCGACCTGATGTGTTTGCTCATTACATTCTTCATGCTCACCACAGCTTTTAGCAAGCCCAAGGTCATGGTGATTACCATGCCCGAAAAAAATGATAAACCCGATGAACCCAAGGGACCTGAAATTCCTAAAAACAGGACCCTGAATATTTTACTTACAGAAGGTCATAAGGTCTATTATTACATTGGTATTGCCGATCCGAAAAAACCTGCCGAAATGCCTCAACTTGTCAAGACTGACTTCAGCAAAGACGGGATCCGGAAATTCCTCCTGATTAAGAACAAGGATCTCTTTACAAAAATTGCCGAATACCGTGACAAACGTGTTACCGGGAAGACTGTAGTCGCAGACACTACAGCCGATTCAGCGATCAAAAAGATGAAAAAGGAGGATCAGAAAGGACCCATTGTGCTGATCAAAGCGGATGTAAAGGCAAAGTACAGGGACATGGTTGACATCATCGACGAAATGGCCATCTGCAACATTGCAAGTTATGCCGTGGTTGATATGACCCCCACGGAGCAGCAGATGTTGCAGAACGCTCCAAAATAATCTGAGATAATGTGTTTAACACTTTAAAAAAATAGTGTATGGCAATTGAAACACAGCATGTAGAATCGCTGGAGGATATTGTTTTCAAAAACAGGAACAAGGAATACGGTTCATATTACCTGCGCAAGAATTACAGGAAATTTGTAATCATTTCCATGATCTTTGGTTTTGTATTGATAGGAGTTGTTGTGGCCTATCCACTGATCAATGCTTATATCAATAAAGAAAGACTGATAAGGGAAAAGGAAAAAGAGGTTGGTGTTAAATTCGAAAACCTGAAACAGGAAGAAGCACCACCTCCGCCACCTCCGCCACCTCCGCCCGAAGCAATGGTTGAAAAAGTCAAATTTACAGCCCCTGTCGTTGTCGAAGATACAACGATAGAAGTAAGTATGGCGAGCATGGATGATCTGAATAAAAAAGGCAATGTCGAAGCTCCTACCGAAGATGTTGAAGTAGCCGTGAAAGATGAGGGGCCCAAAGTCATTGAAACACCGGTACAGCAGGAAATTTTTACAGTGGTTGAAGAGCAGCCGGGCTACCCTGGAGGCGAAGAAGCCCGTATTTCCTACCTGCAGCAAAACATCAAATATCCTGAAGAAGCTAAGGAGCTTGGCATCCAGGGAAAAGTTTTCGTAACCTTCGTGGTTGAAGTTGACGGCTCCATCACCGATGTACGGGTTCTCCGTGGCATTGGAGGCGGATGCGACGAAGAAGCCATCCGTGTGGTGAAGTCGATGCCTAAATGGGTTCCCGGCAAACAGCGCGGGGTGCCTGTCAGGGTTCAGTTTAACCTGCCGATCAAGTTTACATTACAGTAAAGCGTGACACGTGACACGTAACACGTGATAAAAAGGCGACCCCTGTGTGGGATCGCCTTTTTGCTTTTCTCTCTGCACTGATAGCTCTTCTAATAAACCGACTTTGCAATTATTTATCGCGGATCAGGATTTGCGTCCTCGCTGATTTTTTCCTATTTGTGAGTTCGGTTAAATAATAATTGATAAGGATTGCATTAATATTGCGGTTATTGTTTTTTGATCGTTACCCTGCGATTCTGGGTTCTCCCGGCAGCAGTTTTGTTGTCGGCGATTGGTTTTGATGAACCGTATCCCCTGGTTTCCATCCTGTCTGCCGCGATGCCATTTTTAACAAGTTCTGCCTTGATTGCCTGGGCTCTTTTATCGGAAAGAGAGAGATTCTTGGCGTCGCTCCCGGTATTATCCGTGTGACCTTCAACAATGATCTTCATTTGCTGATGTTCTTTCAGATAGGTTGAAATCTGGTCGATCACCGGGAGACTTTCGGGTTTTACCACCGATTTGCCAATATCGAAATTGATGCCATAAACATCGACAAAACCTTTTGTATCCAGGTCCTTCAGGAGATTGTCAGCCGGTTTCAGGGTCTCTTTTTTTACTGCCGGTTCACCTGAGATGGCAGGCCTGAATCCAAAGCCCGGGGCGCTGTTGTAGGGGAATTCATTGTTCCGGTAAGAGATTCTCATACGGCTTTCCTCGCTTCCCCAGGAGCCACCGCGCAGTACACGGTGAGTTCCCCGCTCAGGTCCTGCCGGATTCTCCTCCGGACTGATTTTATAATAGGTCTCTGCATACCAGTCGGAACACCATTCCCGGATATTGCCCGCCATGTCGTAGATGGTCAGTTCGTTTGGCATTTTCTGCCCGATGTTGTGAGACCTGTTTCCTGAGTTTCCCAGAAACCAGGCGACTTCATCCAGGTTGTCGCCGCCGACATACTTAAATCCCTTGCTTTTTGTTCCTCCTTTTGCAGCAAATTCCCATTCGGCTTCGGTGGGGAGTCGGAATTTTTTCCCGGTTTCCTTGCTCAGCCAGTTGAGATATTCCACTGCGTCAAACCAGCTGATGTTTGCCACCGGTTTAACGGAGTCGCCTACAGGCACAGGATTCCCGTTCTTGTACTTCTTCCACGATCCCTGGTAGGTTCCCCGGGGAGGCAGGCCATGTTTGAGCCTTACCGTATCAGGTTGTTCAGCATCCGTTACATAACCCGTGGCGTCGACGAACTTTTTAAAATCCTGATTGGTCACCTCGTATTTGCCAAAATAAAAGCTGTTGAGGGTCACCTTGTGAACAGGTTTTTCCTCCTTGTTCCCTTCGTTGTTTCCCATCATGAAGGTTCCGCCTTCAACCAAAATCATCGGAGGCATTTTTACTCCTGCTTGCTGGGTGTAACCGATCTTACAACCAAGAATAATTAAGAGAATTATTGTCAGATTTTTTTTCATGGATTTTTTTTGTAAATATAATACAGATTTGTTTATTTGGCAATGGAGTGCGAAATTTTGAATGGGTTATATCTTTTTTCTGGCATAGTAATAACGCCAGTCAAATGCCAGCCTGATCCCGACAAACCAGATGTGTTTTAACTTCAGTGGATCCGGATAAACAGGTTCGATCATGACCTCTTTACGGGGGATGTCGACCCCGGCATTGATCTGCAACAACAGGCTGGCGCTTTGCCTGCGTGAAAACGTCCTGACCGGGCGGTACTCGAGGATGGGGAAATCAATATGCAATGAATGCATCGAAACCAAAGCCAGGTTGCCGGGTTCCTGGTTTACGTCGGGGAACAAGAATGAATCGGCTCCCTGGGCCGAACCATAGAAACACACCCCTACCTCCCTTCCAAGGATAAACTGAAACCGACCGATGGAAGTGACCATTCCTGCCTGCCATGGAATAAGACCTCCTGCCCCTGCGCTGGCGATCACCCCATTCAGGGTTTTTGGTGATGCCAGCAAAAGAAGCGGACCTAAAATGACCAGGTCGCCGGGAATAATGTAAAAAGGCATGCGAAGCCGGAAGTAAAATGCATCCCTGCTGGGTATTGCCGACAGGATAGAGCCGAATTGCTTATAGGCAGGGTCACGTTCAAGTTTGATCGTGGAAGCCCCGTCAAGCCGCCATCCCAGGTCGAGGAATACCAATCCGTCGCTGGATTCATTCAGCACTCCTTCCATGCCCAGTCCGATATGGAGTGCCAGTTCAAGACCAGGCACCATCCCGGCGGTGAGCTGCGAGGTTCCAAAGCCGCCCGACAAAATGGAAATCCTTGCTGCCGGAGCAATCCCGATAAACGGCCCGATTTCTGAACGAAATCTAGGAATTTCGCCCAACCCCGTGGCAAGGCCGGGAACCGGCGTGGTGATCAGTACCAGGTCAAGCAAATCCCTGTAATCGGGATCGATCAGGCGGGGAGGCATTCTGTATGCCACGGCAATGTTAAAAGTATCGGGTACGAACACACCGGGCTGATCATTGAACCGGGCAGGGCTGTTTTGTCTGCCGGCTGCATCCAGGAACTGGTTCAGGCTTACCAGGATGGTAAGGGCGGCCCGTTCGGCATCGGCCGAACGCATATAGGCATCACCGGTGAGAATCATGCGTTCACCCTGCCAGGTGGTGATTTCAAGTCCGTGTTCATCATAATAATCATGGGTTCCTTTTCGCAGGGCAGCATTTCCCCAAATCCCGGCCACATGGCCTGCTGAAAAACCATCTTCAAGAAAATGCAGGGCAAAAGCCTCATCAGCGAGTGCCGAAAGGGTGAGTGCCGAAAGTTGTTCAGGTATCATGACCTCGGACGATAACCGGTGGGCTTTGGCCAATGCACTGGAATGAAACCATTTGTAAGTGCCGACAAGATTAACTTCGGCACCCTGGATGAAGCAACTGTCGAAATAGGCTGTTGCGGAGGTATTCACCCCCGGTCGTGCGAGCATGAAATGCACGTTGTTCGATCCCGCCCTCGAAACGTAATCAGGATCAGCCCTCAGGAGCCGTAAATCTGACACACGCATCTCGTTTGCCAGTTCACTTTTTGTTTTTGCTTTGGCAAGGCCCGTTTTAAGCCTGGCTGCAACATCGGCTACATTCATGATCCAATCGGTCTGCAGGATGTTATAAAGCATGTTGTCGGAGGATGTGGAGTGGTCCCCTGCAATGGCAGGCCATGCCGAATAGTCGAGATACTTTGGGTGCTCTCCCTGTAAAATATTCGCAACAGATTCGTCAAGGCGGTATTCATACCCTTTTCGTGCCACTGCCCATAACCGGTTTAATAATGCCCGGTGTGAGGAATCCAGCTTCTGAATGGCAATCAGGGTGATCTCCCTGTGTTCGGGGTAGACCCATGCGCTGCATGTTAAGCGCAATGCCATAATTATTACCAGGGTCAGCAGGATTTTTCTTTTCATGGAATGCTGATTGATATATTTTGGGGCAAAGGTATCTTAAAAATTATTTTTTCAGATAACCGGCAGGGTAAAGATGAACCTGCTCCCTTTTCCATACTCGCTCTCCACCCTGATCGAGCCGGAGTTTTTTTCGATAAACTCCTTGCAGAGGATCAGCCCCAGCCCGGTTCCCGATTCGTCAGCGGTGCCTTTGGAGTAAACTTTGGTGTCGATCCTGAACAGTTTTTCAACATCCTTCTTTTGAATGCCGACACCATTGTCCTCTATCGTAAATTCATAAAACTTCTCACCGGCGTTCGACGAAAGGGAGATGCATCCTCCCGGCCGGGTAAATTTGATGGCGTTGGAAACAAGGTTTCTCAACACGGCCGAGATCATGTTTGAATCGGCGAGTACCACGGCCTGTGCGGGCACAGAATTGGAGATGGTGATGTTTTTCTTGGTGGCCTCTCCCGAAAGAATGACCAGTGTTGAATTGATGATGTCGCTGATGTTGATATCCTCAGGATTGAATTGGATGCTGTTGGTTTGAGAACGAGCCCAGTCGAGCAGGTTGCCCAGCAAGGTATAGGCGTTTATCGCGGAGTCATTGATGTAGCCGATATATTCACTTATTTCATCGAGGTTGAATTCAGAGATGTTTTCACGCAGGAGGTTGGAGAACCCGATCACGGCATTGAAGGGATTGCGGAGATCATGGGCAATAATGGAGAAGAACTTATCCTTTGCGGCATTTGCTTCTTTAAGATTATTTTCCGATTCCTGCAAAGCTATTTCGGTTCTTCTGCGCTCCTCGATCTCAAGTTTGAGTTTGCGGTTGATATTCTGAAACTCGGCTGTGCGCAGTTGCACCTTCTCCTCCAGTTCGCTGTTGATGTTGCGTTCACGGTCAAGAAACCGAAGGTACATGTTCAGGGTATGAACGATCTGAACATCGTCGATGGGTTTGGTGAGGTAATCGAGCCCCCCGGCATTCAGCCCCTTTTCCATCAGATTTTTATTTGGGTCGAATGCGGTGATAAAAATGACCGGGATGTGGGCGGTTTTCGGACGTGACCGCACCAGTTTGGCTGTTTCGAAACCATCCAGCTCGGGCATCTGTACATCCATCAGGCAGAGATCGACCGGGTGCTCGCTGATGATGCGCAGGGCTTCAAAACCGGAAGCTGCTTCAATCACCTCCACCGGGAAATTCTCCGCGATCAGCTCGTGCAGTGAAAACAGGTTGTTGGGATTGTCATCAACGATGAGGATCGTGTGCTTGTCTGTTTTTTCCATGATTCCGGTTAATTAATTTTTGCAGTTTCAGGGATGGAGATGGTAAAGGTACTTCCTTTGCCCACCTCGCTTTCAACCCGGATCGTTCCTGAATTTTTTTCAACAAATTCCTTGCAGAGGATCAATCCCAAACCGGTTCCCTGTTCACCTTCCGTTCCATAGGAGACCACATTGCAATCGATACAAAAGAGTTTATTGAAGGTTTCGGGTCCTATCCCGATGCCGTTGTCGGTTACGGCTATTTCAACCATCCTGCCGGCATTCCTGGCCGATAATTCGATTCTGCCGCCACTCCTGGTAAATTTAACGGCATTCAGCAATAAATTCCTGATGACCGTTTGAATCATATTCCTGTCGGCAAAAAGGCTAATTCCCGGCGGGATGTTCGACTCAATCACAATGTTTTTATTTCCCGCCGAGGTTTTCACAAGATCAACGATCTCGTCGGTTATGGATGCTACCATCAGTTGTTCCGGTTCAAAATGGATCTTACCGGTTTGTGTTTGCGACCATTCAAGCAGGTTTTGCAGCAGCCTGAAGGTGTTTTCGGCAGTCGTTTTAATATCCCGGATGAACTCCTTCTGTTCCGCTGGAGGAAAGCTGTCATAATCCTCGAGGAGCAGGCTGGTCAGCCCGATGATGCCGTTGAACGGATTCTTCAGGTCGTGGGCGATGATCGAAAAGAATTTATCCTTGGAGGCATTGGCGGCCTTCAATTCACTTTGTGAAATGTACAAACTTAGTTCAGTGGCCTTTCTATCTTCAATTTCTTCGATGAGCTTCAGGTTCAGCTCCCTGAGATGAAGGTTCATCATGAACTCGTGTTTGATGAACCGCAGGTACATTTTTAAGCGGTAAACCAATTGGTTGTCATCGATCGGCTTGGTGAGGTAATCATATCCCCCGGCGGCAATTCCCTTTTCGAGTAATTTCTGCGTGGGGTCGAAGGCTGAGATGAAGATGATGGGAATGTTGGATGTTTTCGGGCGGTTTTTAATGAGCCGTGCGGTTTCAAACCCATCCATGCCGGGCATCATCACATCCATCAGCACAAGATCGACTGAGCGTTCATTGATGATGCGCAGCACCTGTTCGCCGGAGGTAGCTTCAATCAGGTTGGCATCAAAGTGGGCCTCTATAAGCGTTCGTAAGGTAAAGATGTTGTTTTCTATGTCATCAACAATGAGAATGTCGGGTTTGAACTTCGCTTCCATGGAGGGGTCAGATTATTTTTTTAAAAATTTTATTGGGCTTGTCGAAAATTTGGAAACCGATCGGGTAAGATGCAATGCTTTCACTTTCACCAAGTACGAGAAAGCCGTTCATATCGAGGGAACGGAAAAAGAGATCGAGCACGGCAGTCTGGAGGGTCTGATCGAAATAGATGAGCACATTGCGGCAAAGTACCAGGTGAAACTCGTTGAAAACGCCTTTATTCAGCAGGCTGTGCTGGAAATATAAAATCCGCTCCTTTAAATGAGGTTTCACCTGTGCATAACCGTCGCGGATGATAAAATAGTTGTCAAAATCGCCTGATCCTCCTGAAAGCTTATAGTTTTCGCGGCTTGCATCGATCATTTCGAGCGAATAGATGCCATTCTGGGCCTCCTCCACCACATAGGGATTGATGTCGGAAGCGTATATCTGCGACTTGTGCAGAATGCCGAGTTCATCGAGCATGATCGCCAGTGTTACCGCCTCCTGCCCGGTTGAACATCCGGCACTCCAGATCTTGATGTGGGGGAATGAATCAAGGTAGGTCAGCACTTTTTGACGGATGGACAGGAAAGTAAGCGGATTCCTGAAAAATTCGGTTACGTTGATGGAACATTCGAGGAACAGGTTTTCGAACAAATCCTGGTCCTGCATCACAAATTCCTCAAACCGTTTGAACGAGTAGATGCGGTTATCGGCCATCACCCGGGCGATGCGGCGGGTGGCGCTCTGCACGTTGTAATGGCGGTAGTCGTAACCATAATGATCGTTGAGCCCGTTGAAGAATCGTTTCAGTTCAGTTTCATCGATTTTTAGGTTTTCCGGTTCGATGATCCTGGCCAGGTAGGATGAGAGTTCGGGAAGGGGAAATTTATAATCGATCAACCCGGTTTTCCATGCGTTGATCAGCAAGTCCCTGGCATCGCAATCCTCGGGATCCTCAATGAGCGTGGTTGCCCCGTATTCTTTTAAGAGGGCAAGGGCTTTGCTGCCATCATCGCCGTAACCGCAAAGCATCACGGCAATCAGGCCATCCCTGTATTCATCCGCAAGCGATTCGAAGGTAACCTGGATGGAGGGACGGGCAAAATTCAATTTGGCCCCGGTTGAAAGCCTGATTTTCCCGTTTTCGACGATCATGTGGTGTGCCGGGGGGGCAATGTAAACGCAATTCGGCCTCACCGTAATGTTGCCGGTAACCGGGACAACCTTGAAAGCAGTGCTTCTTTCAAGAATTTCACCCAGGTAATTCGGCTCATTTTCAAGGATATGCTGCACGATAAACACACTGATATCCCTGGGAGGCAGTTTGGCCATGATCGCCATGATCTTGTCGAGGCTCCCTGCCGAGCCACCCAGCGCGATCGCCCTGATTTTTTTTGTCTCGCGGTATTCGGGCGAATGCTGCTGCATTACATGGCATTGGAGGCCCAGGCGGTAAAAATAGGAGCCAAGGTACCTGTGAAAAACGTTTATTTTCAGCTTGATCGTTTTATTGGCAGCCATGAATGATTTTATGGCAGTCATCACATCGGCGGGCAATATCCGTGCATCAAAAAAGGTAAGTTCAAGTTCCTTATGGCTGCCGGGCAGAAGGAGCGAAAAAAAGGCTTCCCGGTCGGCCTGCGACTGCATGTTTCCCTGCACCGAAATATGGTGCGATTTCCGGGTATCGATGGCATGAACGTTCATAATCAATACTTCTTTTGACACCAGGCCTCGACCAAACCAATCAGCATGTCGTAATCGACTGGTTTGGCAAGGTAGTCGTCGGCGCCTGCGGCGATGCATTTCTCGCGGTCCTCTTTCAATGCTTTAGCGGTAAGGGCAATCACGGGCATATGTTTTAACTGGTCGTTTTCCCTGATCTTTTTCATGGCGGTGTACCCATCCATCACCGGCATCATGATGTCCATGAGCACCAGGTCTATTCCCTTTTCCGCGAGCATGTTCAGCGCCGCCTGCCCGTTCTGGGCGTCGATCACCTTTGCGCCGTGTTCTTCCAGTGCCGTACTCAGTACAAACACGTTTTTGATATCATCGTCAACCACCAGGATGGTTTTTCCGCTGAGCCGTTTCACCTTTGCATTCAGATCGTTGGAAAGGGCAGGTTCATTGGTCGTCTCTTTCTGGGTCTGGTGAAGAAACAGCGTCAGTTCGTCAAGCAGACGGTTTTCAGAATGAACCGTTTTGATGATGATGCGGTCGGTATAACGTTTCAGCTCTTTTTCCTCATCGGCTGAGAGTTGCTTGCCTGTGTAAACGATGATGGGGACCTTTATCTGGTTTTCACGGGCATATTTGCAGATGTTCATGCCGCTGCCCGATTTCAGCCCGAGGTCGATGATCACGGCATCATAAATACCCTTTTTCAGTTCGGTGGTGGCTGCCGCTTCGGTGTCCACTCCCATGATGCGGATGTCGGGGCTTGCTATCAGGGCCATGAGCGCTTCCCTGTGGTTTTCGTCATCTTCGACGATCAGCAGGTCTTTCGGGTTTTTCTCACTGAAATTCAGGATTCCCTGGATTGCATCCTGGATCTGTTCCTGGTCCACAGGTTTCTGAAGAAAATTCAGTGCGCCCAGGCGCATCAGTTCGGGGTTTTTCTCATGACCGGAGATAATCTGGACCGGGATATGCCTCAGATCTTTAAAGCTTTTCAGGCGGCGAAGGAAATCGACCCCGTTCATGTCGGGGAGGACCAGGTCGAGGATGATGCCGTTTATCTTGTACTGTTGCACAAAGCGCAACCCCTGTTCGGCGGTTGAAGCATGCAGCACCTTCATTTTCATGTTATGGATCACCATCGCCACAATGTCGGCAAAGGTGTTGTCATCTTCCACGATCAGAATGACCTTTTCACCAGCACGGATGGTCTTACGGTCGTCCACAAAGATTTCCGGCTGTTCAATTACAGGCAGGGCGGGTTCTGTCAAACTTTCATTATCCCTGGTCCGGGGCTTGGTGTACTCGGCATCTTCGCCTTCATGAGGGATGAGCACTTTTGGCAACAGCAATACAAATTCGCTGCCCTTGCCCTCTTCACTGTTCATGGCAATCTCACCCTGCAGCAACGTGGTTAGCTTTTGCGAAATCGTAAGTCCCAGCCCGGTACCGCCATACTCCCGTGAAATGGAGCTGTCGACCTGCTGAAAAGCATCAAAGATAAGTTTGTGTTTTTCGGCCGCGATGCCGATCCCCGTATCATGAACACTGATTCTGACCGGCCGCTCTTTATTGCCGCTCTCTCCGGCCCTGATGGTGATCGTACCGGCTTTGGTGAATTTAAGTGCGTTTGAGATGAAGTTCCGCAGGATCTGCGAGACTTTGTCCTTGTCGGTGGTGAGCGTTGTTTTCAGCGCGTCGTCAACACTCAGGGTCAGCCCTTTGGTTTTGGCGGTGGAGGCAAAGAAGTGGCTGAGGTCATTCAGCAACGTTTCGGTTGAAAATTCGCTGATGGTCAGGGTGGTCTTGCCGGCGTCGATTTTTGAAATATCCAGGATGTCGTTGATGAGCCTGAGAAGCTCTTCCCCCGCCGAATGCACCACTCTTGCCCGCTTGATGTCGTCGCCGCTGAAATTGCCCCGTTCATTCTTTTGCATCATTTTTGAAAGCAGGATGATGGAGTTGAGCGGGGTGCGCAATTCATGCGACATGGTGGCGAGGAAATCACTTTTGTACTTGTTCGACATCTCCAGGTCGCCCGCCTTGATATCCAGGTCCTCTTTTGCCTGCCGCAACTGGTCGTTCCCCTGCCGCAGGTCTTCGGTTTGCTGCATCAGCTGTTGCTGCTGTTCCTCGAGCTGTGCGTTGGTTTGCTGCAACTCCTCCGACTGCTGCTGCAACTGCTGCTGCTGTTCTTCCAGCTGGGAATTGCTCTGCTGCAACTCTTCCGACTGCTGCTGGATCTGCTGCTGCTGTTCTTCCAAACGGGCGTTGGCCTCCTGAACCTGCATCGTCTTTTCCTCTGCGTCTCGCTGGGCAATCTGCGATTTGGTAAGCAACTCCTCGATTTTAACCCGCTGGATGGCGGAGAAAATACCCGAGGCGATCACTGCATTCGATTCATCCAGGAATGTGGTTTGGATTATTGTAAAAGGTGTAAGGGAGGCGAGTTCAATTACCCCGAGCAGCTCATCCTCATAAAGCAGGGGATAGGTATAAGTATTGTACGGTGCCGATTGGGTGGTCCCTGTGCTGATCGGTGCTTCATTTTTAGGCACATTTCTCAGGAAGATGGACTTCTTTTCGATGGCGACCTGGCCAACTACTCCTGTGCCGTATTCATACACGTTCGACAGGTGATCCCGATCGGTAAAAGCAAACGAACTGACCAGGTTCAACCTTTTATTTACCGGGTCGTTCAGGTAGATCACTCCGCGCCCCGCGCCGACATGTCTGCTGATGAAGCTGACAGAACCCGAAGTGATTTCGTCAAGCCCCTTGTCGCCCGAAAGTTCCACGCTGAGCTTGTTCAACCCGTCTTTCAGCCAGTTCTGATCCTTGTTGTGTTTTTCATTCTTCAGCAGGTTCTCGCTCATGCTGTTGATCGATTTGGAAACCAGGTCATTTTCACTTTTGACCACAAGCCGCTGTTCAAAATTTCCCTGTGAAATTTCTTCGGTCACCTTGCTGAGATCGCTCAGGGTACGGGTCATCTTGGCAAGGGAATTTCCAAGCTGGTCATTTTCAGACTGGGGAATGATTTCGACCGAAAAATCGCCACCGGCAATGTTTTCGGCTTTATTGGCCACACCCAGCAATGTTTGCTGAAGGATTTTTATGGCATTGTAAATCCCCTTGGTTTCTGCGGGAAATTTGACATTCAGGTTTCCTTCTGTGATTTTTCCGGTCATCTCTTTTATCGTTGTAGGTTCACCACCAACGATACTGTAAACAAACCATAAAATAGAGCCGAGGACAATCAAACCAAAAACGAACATGATCACAAAGAAGGAGATAATCCAGGTATTAAATGAGGAAATCGAATCACCTGCCTGCGACCTGGCTGTCTCAAAATTCGATTTGTTCAACGCCACAATCTGCCCCAGTTTTTCGTCGAGTTTATTCGAAATATTCTGCGTTAACAGGCCTTCAGCCTCCGCTTTTGAAAGCACCCCGGATTCACTTTTCACCACTTTGTCTGACGTTAAAAGGTATTCCCGGTCAATTAGTTGCTGGTATTCAGAAAAACAGGTTTTCACCTCTTCAAGCTTATTTTGCCCTTCATTGTCTTCATACTGCATCAGGGAATTTATTTTCGAACCGGCATCGTTGAATGCATTAAAACTGTATTCCTTCAGATCCCGTTTCCTTTCAGGTGATGTGCATATCAGCATTTCGCGCTCATAGCCTTCAATAATCTTTTTGTTTTTGATGATATCCGATGCCAAGGATGATTTTGTAAACTCGATACCACCGATCCCGGTTGTTTTTTTATTTATGGTTTCAAGCGATTTTAAGGCGAATGACAATGTGAGTGCCAACAAAATCATGTAAGAAGCAAAAAGGGTAGACAGGAGCGACTTAATGGTAAGTTTCATAGGTCGGAGGGTTTATATCAACCTTCAAAGTTAGAAAATAAATTGAATTGTTAGGGCTACTTGACCCGGAGTTTTGAAATTGGTTTAGAAATCTTTTAGCCCGGTACGACACTGATCGGGAAAACCCTGGTCAGCGGTTGGGTTATCACCGGTGCAAGTTCTTCATTTAGTGATCCCCGGGGATTTTCAACCCTGAGAGGCAGCATTTAAAGCGCTCATTTACTGTTCATTGCTCATTCCTAATCAGAGATTTGTTTCAGGTCTGTTTCAGCGTTGTTTCAGCGTTGTTTCAGCGTTGTTTCAGCGTTGTTTCAGCGTTGTTTCACTTTCCTTTCAGTTAGCGTTCAGTAAGGATTCAGCAGGGAGAATCTGTTGAGTCTACGGGTTTGGAAGTTGTCAAATTCAAGGTCCAGTGAAAAATTTGTATTTTTGATAAAAATTTATCCCCCGGGGCCGGATGTATTGCACTACAAGATATTTAGTTATACTTTTTTTTTCGTTGATACTTGCCGGTTGTTTACATGGTTCGACTTTTTCAGGCGACACCATTGAAAAATATCAGCAGATTCTAAAAATGAATCTTCCCGGAATATCAGCCGCTGAAGGGTTGCTTATCCAGTCAAAAAATATCGAGAACAATGATCCGGGACTATCCCTTGCTTATGCCCGCAGGGTTGAAAGATATGCCCTGATTGAAAAAACGCCGCTCCTGGAAATTCAGGCACAGCTTCAAATTGCAAACGTGCTTGTAATCCGGACAAAATTTGCCGATGCAATGAAAATAGCCTTGCAGGCAAGGGCGCTTGCTGAAAAGCTCCAGGCATACGATGAATTGGGGATGTACTATGAAATTGCAGGAAGAATCAAGTCCAGCACCGGCGATTATGAACAGAGCCTGGATGACCTCTTCAGGTCGCTGAAGTACTTTGATAAAGATAAAGATCTCACCGGGACAACCCGCGCACTGAATTCTATCGGAACGGTATATTACTGGCGGAAGGATTATGAGAAAGCGCTGGGCTATTACATCAGGGCCATGAAATTATCTGAGCAGATCAAAGATACCATTCAGATAGCCAGGTCGGTCAACAATGTAGGGGTAATTCACATGTCGCAAAAAGATTATGTAAAGGCTCTGGACAATTTTTCCAGGTCGAAGGTTTACAATCAGAAATCGGGCCAGCTGTTAAGGGTGGGCGGCAACATGATGAATATCGCGATCATTCACATGCATCTGAAAAATTTCGATCAGTCGTTAAAAAACTACCAGGATGCCATTTCAATCTTTTCTCAACTCGAGAATTATCTGAACCTGACACTTTGCAACCTGGACCTTGGGTATTACTACGAAGAGAGACAGGAACAGGCAAACCGCATCGGATGTTTCCGAAAGGCATTGCAAATGAGCCGCCGATACGGATTCAAAGGGATAGAAATCGAGGCGGTTACGAAACTGCAGGAAATATTTTTCCATGAAAAAAATCTTGACAGCGCATACTTTTATGCAAATCTGAAAACAGAAATCAAGGACAGCCTTCAACTTGAAAAATCCCAAACCCGGCTATCCATCGCAGAACTCCAATACCAATATGAAAAGAGGGAGCAGGAGGTGCACCTGGATCAGCAGCGAAAAAATTTCATCCTGATCTCTTTCGGTTTTATTCTTGTTGCACTCATCATCATTGCCGTTTTGGTTCTTTCGCGCCAGGTACAGAAAAACAAAGCCATAGCCCTTGAGAAGAAAAATCTTGCAGATGAAGTTGAGTTTAAAAATAAGGAGCTGGCCATCAACGTAATGAATCTTCTGAAAAGGAATGAATTCATTGTCGATACATCCCGGCGAATTCTTGACCTCAAAAACAATCCCAGCCCCAAAGACATAGAGGATGAATTATATAAAATTGCAAAGACGCTCCAGGATGAAACCGGTAAAGAGGGATGGGAAGAATTTGACATGAGGTTCAAACAGGTCCATAATGCATTTTATGACAGACTGCTTGCCGAATTTCCTGACCTTTCACCCAATGAACTCAGGTTGTGCGCATTGTTAAAATTAAATCTTACCACGAAAGATATCTCCGAATTAACCGGGCAGCGCAGGGAAACCGTTGAAATGGCCAGATTCCGGCTGAGAAAACACCTTGGAATCCAGGATCCGGCTGTAAACCTGATTAACTTCCTGTCAAAGTACTGACCCCGTTTTGGTTTTTCCTTGTTTTTTTGTTCCTCCCTGATCATTTCATAAAGGTGCATGAATCAAATGGTCACTTTCATCGTACCCGCCAGGTGATTCTTTAGAAAGAAGAAGTGAATGCCAGTTCCCGTTACGGCTTCTTATCCCATCAGTAAAAATCAAACTATCAGCTTGTTGCACCTGATGTATAGGTTATGTAGGGGATGCATGCATCGACGGTTAAAGGTTTTGTAGGGGGGGGAAGCGGTATCATTTCTTTATCTTGAAGGTACATTTGACGAAAATTTTACGCCATGGAAGATCAACCGGTAGAAAACGAACAAATTTCCGAAGTCAATCCAACCGAGATTGAACAGGCCATAAAGATGAAGGAGATGCAAAACCTGGTGCTGAGAAGGATCCTCAAAATTGAGAATCCAGGACTGCCTGAGGAAAATGATACTGAACATAAAGATGACCATAACCAATAATTAAAACCTGTAAAAATGAAAAAAATCTGCATTTTGATGATTTCCATGATGGCCTTCCATCTGGCTATTTTTGCCCAACTCACAGGCACAAAGACAATCCCGGGGGATTACCCGACCGTTGGCGCGGCGGTTTCCGTCCTCAATAGCCTGGGTATCGGGTCCGGCGGGGTGACCTTTTTAATTTCCGATGGAGCGATATTAAGCGAAACACCCCTGTCTATAACAGTTACCGGCACACCTGCCAACCCTGTCGTGTTCAAGCAATCCGGGAACGGCCAATTACCCGTGCTCAATTTCACCGGAACATCCGGTTCAGCAGATGCCGCATTCCATTTAAACAGCGGAAGTTTTTTTACATTTAACGGCCTAGATATCAGGGATGCCGGTAAAGATATGGAATATGGTTTTTTCCTGGTTGGCACCGCCACGGCCGGATGTCAGAACAACATGGTCATCAATTGCCTGGTTACCCTTAGCAACGCCAATGAAAATTCAACGGGTATTTACCTTAAATCCATTGCAACAGCCATTTCAGGAACAAATTCCTTCAATAAGTTTTATAACAATACCGTCCAGAACTGCTATAATGGATATTATATTTCGGGAAATTCATTAAGTCCTGACGATGGCAATGAGATCGGCACTTATGCGAGTCCGGCGACCAAAGCTGCATCAACCGGAACCAGCCTGGTCAATAATATCGGGGGAGGAACTGCCTCTGCCTATGGCATCTGGTATCAATATGAAAAGAACCTGCGGATTTTCCAGACCACCATTTCAAATGTTTCAAGCAATTCTTCTTCAGGAAATGCCAATGGAATTTATACAATAAATTCCCCCGGAGGAAACAGCATCAATGTTTATATTTATAACAACAATATTTTTTCTATTTTATCCAGAAATGGCTCCACAGCACTGGCCCTTTTCAACGGATCGATCCAGAATGTTTACAACAACATCATCCATGGTGTAACTGCCAGTGAAGGAAGCTCTTATGGTATCAGTGCCAGTGCCTCAACCGACAATTTCCACAGCAATACCATTTATGATATCAGCTATACAGGGACAACTTCACTTTTCTCCCAGGCAATCGGGATTAATCTCGGCATAGGGGGTCATAACGTGTATAACAACCTTGTTTATGATATCCGTAATACGAACGGGGGTTCCTCGGGCGGACTTGCAACGGTCGGGATCATGTGCAATGGTACCGAACAGCACTCCAACATTTTCAATAACACGGTTTATCTTGATTATACCTCAACTTCATCCGTGAATATGAGTGCATGTATCTATTTCACAGGAACTCCAAACATGATTACGCTCAATAACAACATCCTGGTCAATAAATGCAATATGAGCAATGGATTACGTGCGATTGCGCTTTCCAGGCAAAATTCAACCCTCACAAATTATGCGCTCAATTCCAATAATAATTGCCTCTATGCCGGTTCCCCCGGACCGAAAAACCTTATATGGTACGATGGAGGCAATTCATTTCAGACCATAGAGCAGTTTCGTGCATTTGCCGATCCGCGTGAAAACCAGGCTTTTTCGGAAAATCCGCCTTTTATCAGCAACGCAAAACCCTATGACTTCCACATGCAAACCGCCATTCCAACCCAGTGTGAAAGCGGCGGAACGACCAATACTTCACCGGTTTCCATTACCATCGATCATGACAGTATTCCGCGTTATCCAAATTCCGGTTATCCCTACAACCCTTCGTACCCGCCTATCGCTCCCGATATGGGCGCATTTGAATTCGGCGGACTTTCCATCGACAATACACCGCCAGACATTCAATACACACCCCTGCCCAATACAGGGTCACTTTTACCCAGGACATTGCTCGTTACCATATCTGATGCAAAAAGCAACATACCAGCCGGTGGCATTGGTCTTCCGATGCTTTACTGGAGAAAAACCGGAACCTCCCTGTATACAGCCGTTCAGGCTGTTTCACTTGGGGGTAGTTCCTATTCCTTTACGTTCGGCGGGGGTGTTGCGCTTTATGACATCGTATCCTACTACATCGTTGCACAGGATGGAGCCGCGATACCGAATGTAATCGCGAAACCATTGAACGGCACTTCAATTTTCACATCCAATCCGCCTGCCAGTTCGGCGGCACCTTCAAATCCAAGCACATATACCATCAGGGCGGGGATCAGCGACATTAAAACCGTTGGTACAACTGGTGCCGATTATCCCACCCTGACGGGCGAAGGCGGATTCTTCGAGGATATGAATGTCAAAATCCTGACGGGAAACCTGACGATCAGAATTACATCCAATCTGAATGAACCGGGAACCTATTCACTGAACCAGGTATTAACTGACGGAACAGGTGATTATAGCATTAAGATTGTCCCTGCCGATGCAACTGAAAAGTTGATCCAAAACGTGAACGATGTTCCCATGATCGTGTTCAACGGCGCAAGCCATGTTATTCTCGACGGCAACTACCAGGGTGCCGGAAGGTATTTTCGGATCAGAAGCACCACCGCTTTCAATCCTTCGCTTGTACTGCAGAATGATGCAACCTTTGACACAATCCGCAACTGCGTCTTTGAATCCGGCAACGGTTCTACGGGTGGTGCCGTTAGCATCAGCACCTCCAACCAACGGGTCGGGAACAGTTATAACGTGTTTACCGGGAACCTGTTCCGCGACAGGTCTGACGTTGCGGCATTTCCGATCTACCTTGTTTCAGCCACTGGAACCACCGGAATTGAAAATTCCGCGAACACATTTGACAGCAATGATTTCATCAACTTCAAGACCGCCGGACTGTTTGTCGGGGGTGTTGGAAATGGAAACAACTGGAAAGTGACGAACAACAACTTTTATAAAACAGCAAGTGTCACCAGTGTTGGCCATATGGAACCTCTTTATTTCATTCCCCAGGCCAGTTCTAGCGGCAACATCATTTCAGGCAACTTCATTGGTGGCAGTGCACCCCACTGCGGGGGCTCCAGCTTTATCGACGATGCCCCAAACCATGTTTTCTATGGAATATATGCCATGACCGGAACCACCACGCCTACCGAGATACAGGGAAACACCATTAAAAACATCCGGATGACCGGCACAGGGGTCAGTTCTTCATTTCATGGAATTCGTGCTACCACAGGGTCTTATAATATCGGAACCGCAACAGGAAATATGGTTGGCGATACTATCGTTTCAAGCAGTGTTACAATTGCAGGCGGTGGTACCTGTTATGGAATTTATGTCAGCGGAACAGATAATGTTTCAAATAATGTGATTGCCAACATTACCACAACCAATGCCACCGGATTAAATCTATTTCACGGTATCAGGCTGGAAGGCGATTTTCCCATCACATGTGAGCGTAACAGGATCGTTAATATTGGACCAGCCACCGGAGCAGCCAATGCAGGTGCCAATAACCCGCTGGTTGGTATCTATCTTCGCGGTGCCACAACTATGACAAATTCCTATACGGTTGATAATAACCTGATCTCCCTCGGAGGCAACGGGGGGATACACAACATTGAAATTGACGGGATGCGGGTTTACCAGCCCGTCGGGACCTATAACATTTACTACAACAGCATCAACATTACAGGGACTGCTGCCGATGGCAACACGCGCGGGTCTTTCGGGATCTACAAGGCAGATGCATCAACGGTAAACTGCAAGGATAACATCATTTCGAACAAACGGGTGAACGGCGCGGGGGGTGCAGGCAGGCATTATGCCTTAGCCGACATCAGCTCATCTAACCTTGCCTCCGACAACAACGACGTTTTCTCTTCCAGCCCTTCAACAACCGGGCTGTGGGGTACCACCGACTGCGATTTCAGCACCTGGAAGAGTCTTTCGGCTGGTGACGGACATTCTGTTTCCGTTGATCCGAATTATGCCTCAAATACCGACCTCCATACGCAACGTTCTGAACTAAACAATGCCGGAATGGCAATTCCTGATATAACCACTGATTTTTCAGGTGTTTTACGTGGAAATCCACCGGATATCGGGGCGTATGAGTTTACCGCTCTCCCGGCGAATACCAGCGTACAAAACATCATCGTGGCCAACGGACAAACGCTTTGTTACAATGCTACGCAAACGATCACGGTTGCCGGTAACGGAACCAGCTTCACAATAAACAACGGAGGATCAGCCAACATGATCGCCGGGCAAAACATCGTATACCTTCCGGGCACAACAGTCAATTCCGGCGGATACATGCACGGGTATATTACCACAACCGGTCAATATTGCATTCCAACGCTCAACCCTACGGTTAACAACCCTGAAAAGACAAACCATGTATCCACTCCTGCAACAGAAGCCGCACAGAACCAGAATATTCGTGTCTATCCAAACCCTGCGGGCAATTCATTTACCATGGAACTTACCGGAATGACCGGAAACGGGATGACGAGAGCCGAGATCTTTGGCATGAACGGCATCAGGGTGCTTTCCAGGGACCTTGCCGGTGAACGGAAACATGTTTTTTCCATCGAAAGTCTTCGTCCGGGGATCTACTTCATTCATATAACCACCGGCAGCGGCATGGAGACCGTGAAACTGATCAAGTTTTAAGAACGGAATAAGAAACCAGGTATAAACAATGAAAAAAAACAAAGTATGAAAAAACGTTATTTACTGCTTGCGTTCATGATGATCATGAGTATCATTTCTTTTTCACAGGTAAGCGGAACCTATTCAATCCCGGGCACTCCTTATCCGACCATTGCTTCGGCCATTGCTGCGATCAATTCATCCGGGGTTGGTGCCGGTGGGGTAACATTCAACATTGCTGCCGGATTTACCGAAACCTTTGCTTCGAATACGGCGGGGTATATCAATACCAACACCGGTTCGGCATCTAACCCGGTCATTTTTCAAAAATCCGGTGCAGGAACCAACCCAAGGATCACGGCAGGAACGGGCACAGGCACCATGGATGCCATCATCTGTTTCAACGGGGTTAGCTATGTGACGTTTGATGGCATCGACCTGCAGGAAAATGGTGCAAATACCAACTCAACCACCCGGATGGAGTGGGGCTATGCATTGTTAAAAGTGTCGCCCACACAGGGATCGCAGAATATTGTGGTTAAAAACTGTGCTATCAGCCTCAATATTGCCAATACTTCAACTTTTGCAGTTTATTCAAACAACCATACTATTTCTTCCACGACCCAGTTAACGGTTACGGCATTGCCGGGAACAAATTCAAACAACAGCTTTTCCGGCCTGATGATTTCAAATTGTTACAACGGAATCTATTTATCCGGTTTTATTGCTGCAACACCCTATACATTGTATGACCAGAACAACCAGGTGGGTGTTGCTGCCGGAAACAGCATTGCCTCCTGGGGAGGGGGAAATGTTGCCGGGTATGGTATCCAGGCACAGTACCAGAATGGCCTTATCATCGCCAATAATACCTTTACAGGAATATCTGGAACGGGCTCTGTTACAGGAAACCTCTTCGCGGTCAGCCTGGGAACAGCTGTCAACGCAAACCTTGACGTGTATGGCAATACGGTCACGGTAACTTACAACGGTACCGGTCAGTTCACAGGGATCACATCATCGATGGGAGGCAGCGGAACGACAAACACCGTCAGTTTCTATAATAATACGGTCACGGGCTGTTCGATGCCAAACATGGCCAACCTGGCATTTTACGGAATCTACGAGTCGGGCGGAACCAACGCGAATTTTTATAACAATTCGGTGACAAACAATACCATTGGTTCGGCTTCGGCTGCTGCCACTGGAATCATTTACGGATTGTTTTGCGGCCCGATCCAGACCACCAAAGGGCCTGTAAGCGTTCATGACAACACCGTGAGCGGCAATACCAGGATCCAGTCAGGTGTGAGCACAGGCCTGGGCAACTGGTTTTATATCGGGGGAAACGGAAGCATCCTGAACTGTTACAACAACACCATCGACAATAACACGGCAGCATCCACAACCGCGCAGTACTGCGTGTATCTCGGCGGTGATGCAGCGACAAAAAACTTTTACAACAATACGATTGCGAACCTACTGAACGCCAATGGAACTGTTTATGGAGTGTACCAGATACAGGGAACTACCATTAATATTTTCAATAATAAGATCCGGAATCTCAATTCGGTCGGAACCGCCAGTCTGGTTTACGGTATAGATGCATTCAACGGCACTACAGTAAATCTTTATAACAATTTCATTTCGGAATTAAAAGCACCTAACGCTACCGACCCGAATGCCATATGCGGGGTGCTTTTACCGGCAACTCTTTCTGTTACATATGGATTGTATAACAACACCATTTACCTGGATGCTGCAAGCGCTTCAACGACTAACTTCGGCACTTCCGCCATTTTTACCACCAGCGGCATACCCACCGATCTCAGGAATAACATTGTCGTAAATACATCTGCCCACGTGGGTACCGGGCTCACCGTAGCGTTAAGATATACCGGGGCGATTACCTCTTCCAATTACCAGGCAACAAGCAATAACAATGATTTCTATGCCGGTACGCCGGGAACCTCCAACCTGATCTTTTACGATGGTACGAACAGCGACCAGGCCATCATGGCTTTTAAAACAAGGGTTTACCCGAGAGACCTCTCTTCCTTTTCGGAACTTCCGCCTTTTACAAATGTTGCCAGCCCGCCATACGATCTTCACCTTCAGACCACACTGCCAACCCAATGTGAAAGCGGCGGAACAGCAGTGGCAACTCCGGTAAACATCTCGACAGATATAGATGGAAACCCAAGGTTCCCTTACCCGGGTTACCCGGTGAATGCCGGATACCAGGCCACAGGTCCCGATCTAGGTGCCGATGAATTTGGCGGGTTGATCAATGACATCCTTTCTCCGGTCATTGCCTTTACGCCCTTACTGAACACATCATCCCTTACAAACCGCACGCTGACCACCGCTCTCACCGATGCAACCGGGGTACCGGCATCCGCACCGGGTCTTCCGGTATTATACTGGAAAAAGTTTGCTGCAGGCTCATGGAATGCCGCAACAGGATCGTGGGTGAGCGGCAACACCTATACCTTCAGTTTCGGCGGAGGCACCCTTCTGAACGACTCCATTTATTATTACATCGTCGCCCAGGATTCCTGGGGGACCCCGAATGTTGGGTCCATCCCCATCAGCGGATCGGGTTTTTCGGTCAACCCGCCTGCATGTGCAACACCCCCTCCCAATGCCAGCCTGTTCTCCTATAAGATCATCGGGTCGGTATGCGGAACATTCTATATTGGCGCTGGGCAGACAACGCCCAACTATACCACCATCACGGCGGCACTTGCCGACATCAACAGCAAAGAGGTGACCTGCCCGGTAACCCTGCTCCTGGCAGATGCGGCCTACCCTTCTGAAACATATCCCCTTTCATTTGGAAATCCTCCCGGGCTCAGTTCCGTCAATACCATTACCCTGAAGCCCAATGCAGGGGTAACACCGGTCATTTCAGGAACCCTGACGGCGACAAATACATCCATCTTTAAATTTGTCCAGTCAAAATACATTACGATCGATGGCTCCAACAGCGGGGGAACCGACCGCAGCCTTACAATAAAAAATGCAGGTACTACCCTGACGACAGCCGCAGTATGGATTGGAAGCAGCGGGGCGGGCAAAGGCTCCTCCAGCATAACGATCAGGAACTGTAACATCTCAAACGGGTACAGTGCTTCGGGTGCCCATGGGATATTCATTGGATCCGCTACCAGTATCGCAAGCTCCGGCGACAACAACGACAACGTTACGATTCAGAACAATGCCGTTTCGCAGGCATATTATGGCATCCGCACCGTTGCATCGGCCACGGGGGCCATCAGCAACCTGGTTATTTCAGGTAATGTTTTCGGTTCTTCAACACCCGCCGGTTACCTCCAGGGTTATGGGATCTATATCCAGGGTGCAAGTGCACCGCAGGTTACCGGGAACGAGGTGTTCAATATCATAAGCACTGCTGTTGCAAATCATTTGTATGGAATAGAGATCAACAGTCTCGTTACCGATGCAGTTTTGCAGGGAAACAGGGTGCATGACCTTCAAAACAATAATACAACGGGGTACGGGGCATTCGGGATCAATGTCGGAACAGGCGGAAGTGTGGTCAATGCCGTGATAAAGAATAACCTGGTCTACAATATAACCACGACAAACTTTTCAGCCACCGAACTAAGCAAAAATCCATTCGGTATCAGGATGGTCAACGCTTCGGGTACAAAAATTTATCACAATACTGTAAGCCTGGCCGGAACCCAGTTTAACTCCGGCACGGCGGGAACCTTATCGTCGGCCCTGCTGATCTTTAGTGCCACCAATGTCACCGGTACAGATTTAAGGGGCAACATATTTGCAAACAGCCTCTCCGGATCTGCCGGTTCAACATCCTATTGCATCTATGCACCAACCGGAACAACTTTCTCAACGATCAACGGCAATGATTACTGGCCGTCGGGAACCTATGGGATCCTGGGATTCCTGGGATCTGCAAAGACAACCCTCCCCGCCTGGCAGGCTGCAACCGGTCAGGATGCTGTCTCCATAAGCGCAAATCCTTCATTTGTTTCCCCATCCGATTATCATCCTACAGCAGTCGATGTTCAGAAAACGGCGGCATTTATACCGGCAGTCCCGATCGATTTCAACGGTATCAGCCGGACGAATCCAACCGACATGGGATGTTACCAGGTTTCAGGAAACACATTCACTGTTGTGAGTGATGCAGCGACAGGCGTGACTCAGTTCACGGCAACACTCAACGGAGCAGTCACTGCAAACGGCAACACGGTGGCAGCGGGATTTGATTTTGGGCCGACCGCCGCTTACGGCACATCCGTATCTGCAATTCCGGCAACTGTGACCGGGAACATCGCCACTGCAGTAAATTATACACTGGCCGGACTCATACCCAACACGATCTACCATTACAGAACCAATGGCGTCAGCGGTGCTGTAACGACCCTGGGTGCTGACATGACATTCACCACCCTCCCGTGTCCCGTGCCGGTAATAACCGTAGACGGACCTCCTTCGGTCTGCATCAACTCGCAGGGAAATGTTTATACCACCGAAGAAAACCAGGTGAATTACCAATGGGCGATTGACGGCGGTTTGATCACTGCAGGCTCAGGGAGCCATTCGGTTACTGTGACCTGGAACTCATCAGGCGCGAGAAATATCAGTGTAAACTATTCAAATTTCTGCGGGACTTCAGCCCCCGCTCCGAAAGTTTACGATGTAACAGTGAATCCATTACCAGAGGCATCTATTATTGCTGATGGTCCAACCACATTCTGCCTGGGAGGTTCCGTACTCCTGACGGCCCGGGGTGGAACAGGATACCTGTGGTCGACCGGTGCAACAACAGATGCCATTATGGTAACTGCCGGTGACACTTATTCTGTAACCGTAACCAATGAGTTTTCATGCACAGCCACGGCCAGCCAGGTTGTAACGGTCATTTCATTACCCGTTGCGGCAATCAGCCCGGGTGGTCCGACTCTCTTTTGTGAGGGAGGTTCGGTAGTTCTGACAGCCTCGGGAGGAACCGGATATGTATGGTCAACGGGAGCCACTGTCGATTCAATCACGGTAAGCACCGGTGGCACTTATACCGTAACGGTAACCAACGTGAATTCATGTACTGCCGCGACCAGCCAGGTTGTTACGGTGAACCCGTTCCCAGCTGCGGCCGGAACCATTTCCGGGCCATCTTTAGTAGTATCGGGCCAGGCGGGTGTGGTATTCTCTGTCGCTGCAATTGGAAATGCAACCGGTTATAACTGGTCATTGCCCGCGGGCGCAACCATCACCGATGGCGTCAATACCGGCAGCATTACGGTCTCCTTCTCCAATGAAACTGTTTCCGGTATAATTACTGTTGCCGGCACGAATGGCTGCGGAAATGGAACAGCATCCCCGGATTTCAACCTTACGGTTATTCCATCAAACTCCAATGTTACAGGGACGATTTCCGCTCAGGAATGTTATAATGCAGCCAATACGATAACTCTTGCAGGCGGAGAGACAACGTTTACTGTTACACCCGCCGGCGATGTTACGATCATTGCAGGTAACAATATCCTGTTTGAACCGGGAACCAAAGTGGAGTTAAATGGTCATCTGCAGGGTTTTATCTTTTCCGGTACATGGTGCGGCACAAAGGCGGCAACCATTATCACGGTTCCCGGCGGAGAAGTCCTGGCTAATCCTGTTACGGAAACATCCTATTTCACCCTCTATCCAAACCCGACCGGCGGAAATTTCACCCTGGAACTGAAGGGCAGCCGTTCCTTTGAAAATCTGAAGATTGAGGTTTATTCAATGAACGGGCAGAGGGTGCTTACCGGGAACATGATCGGGGATAAGAGGCAGGAATTCGGATTCTCCGGCATGCCAAAGGGACTCTACTTCGTGAAAGTCGCAGCCAGTGATTACGTGGAGACGATTAAGCTGGTTAAATTGTAGAATATCCTCCAAAAACCTTCCGGGTTTTAAAACCCGGAAGGTTTACAGATCTGCAAATAAATTTGTGCTTGGTTAAGCCGTTCCGGGATTCCGGGGCGGCTTTATAATTCACAGATGATTTAATTCTCTGATGGAACGGTAATTGACAGGTCTTTACATGTCAATTTATTTCTTTTCATTAAGCAAATGACAATGGTTCCCGGTAGCTTTTTAAACCCTGAGGCAGGTTCTAACAGCGGTAAATTGATGGTTTTTTAATTCCATTTTTGGTTTGTAATTTATACAAAGGTACGTAAGATTACAATAAAAGGTAATTGCAAATTAACAAAAAGGGATAATCGAATTTAGAATAAAAAAGGGTTTCGCGCACCTGGATTTCAGCCATTAATAATTTAGAATATTTCCAAAAGAATCTTTTACTAACTTTGCCTTGTTAATTTATTAACAATATAAAGCTGTATTATGATAACACTTGGATCTCAGGGGAAAAACACATTTCTGGAGGACGTGAATGTTAAAAGCGGCGCCAATGTGCTTGAATGTTATCAATGTGGCAAGTGTGTAGGCACCTGCCCGGTGTCGCAGTACATGGATTTCCCGCCCCGCGAGATCATGCAGATGATCAAACTTGGACTGAGAAATGAGTGCTACATGGCCAATTCCCACTGGTTTTGCCTCACCTGCTCTGCCTGTTCTGGCCGCTGCCCCCGCGAAATAGACATCCCGGCGGTAATGGAAGCCGTTCGCCACCTTGCCATTGACGAGAACTACATCAATGATTCGAAAAAGGTGAGGGAGATCCGTAAATTCCATGAGATCTTCCTGGATATGATCAAACGGTACGGCCGCAATTACGAACTCCGCATGATGGCCGAGTTCAACATCCGCACCCGCAATCTCTTCAAAGACATGCACCTGGCCCCAAAAGCCCTCCTCAAGGGCAAAATTCCCCTGGGGGTCAAACCGCTTAAGAGCGCAAAGGCCATCAAGCGCATGTTTGCTATTGCCGAAAAACTGGAAAAGAATAAATAACCTGACCGAAGATGAAGAAATTAACCTATTTCCCGGGTTGTTCTGCACATGGCACCAGTGAGGAGTTTGACAGCACCCTAAAGCTGGTGCTGAAAACCCTGGATGTTGAACTGGAAGACATTCCCGACTGGAATTGCTGCGGGGCCACCTCTGCACATGTGATGACCGAGAACCTGGCCTATGCGCTTCCGATGCGCAACCTCGTGCTGGCCGAAAAACTGGAAAACACCACCATGGGGATCGCCTGCGCATCCTGCTACCAGCGCATGAAGGTTACCAAGGTGCACATGGATGAAAATCCGGAGCTGGCAAAGCGGATCAACACCACTGTGGTGGAGGAGGGCACTTACCAGGGAAAAGTCGACGTGAAGTCGATGCTGCAATATGCCTACGAGGATATCGGACTTGACATCATCAAAAGCAAGGTGACAAAGCCCCTTAACGGTTTGAAAGTAGCCTGCTATTATGGCTGCCTGCTTACCCGGCCCAAAAACATTACCAAATTCGATTCCCCGGAGTACCCGGTTTCGATGGACCAGATCTGCGAGGCTTTGGGAGCTACCGCCACCGAATTTGACTATAAGACCGAATGCTGCGGTGCCTCTTTCTCCATCTCCAATACCGAGGTTGTTGAAAACCTGAGCGGCCAGATCCTGGCCATGGCCAAAGAGAGCGGCGCGCACGCCATCGTGGTGGCCTGCCCGCTGTGCCAGTCGAACCTCGATATGCGTCAGCCCGACATTGAAAAAAAACAGGGAATTAAATACGATATCCCGATTTTTTATTTTACGCAACTCATGGCTCTTGCTTTCGGTTACCCGATCGATCAGCTGAAGTTCCCCAAGCACATTGTTCCTGTTGAAGGCGCATTGGCCAACATCGGAAAGGTTGAGCCGGTTCCTGAGAAGGTAAAGAAACCCATCAAAGCTGTTGAAGCAGAAAGCGAGGTCAAATAATGGCAAGAGTAGGAGTTTTCGTTTGTTTTTGCGGCGCCAATATTGCCGATTATGTGGATGTCCCCCAGGTTGTTGAGGAGGTAAAACGCATCAGGGAGGTCAAGTTTGCCACGGAATACAAATACATGTGCTCCGATCCGGGGCAGGGGATGATCCGCGATGCCATTGTGCAGCACAAACTCACCTCCATTGTGGTGGCGGCCTGTTCGCCGCGAATGCATGAAAAAACTTTCCGCAAGGCTTTGTCGGATGCCGGCATGAACCCTTACCTGCTGGAGGTTGCCAACATCCGCGAACATTCATCCTGGGTGCATCAGAAAGATAAAAAGGCCGCCACGAGCAAAGCCATGGACCTCTGCCGCATGGCGGTCGCCAAATCCATTGCCAACGAGCAACTGCATGAAATATCGGTCCCGGTAACCAAGCGCGCCCTCGTGATCGGCGGCGGAATTGCAGGGATCCAGGCAGCCCTCGACATTGCCGATGCCCGCATCCCGGTAGTCCTTGTTGAAAGAAGTCCATCCATCGGGGGTAAAATGGCCCAGCTTGATGAGACCTTCCCGACACTTGACTGTGCACAATGCATCCTCACGCCAAAAATGGTGGATGTAGCCTCCCATCCCTACATTGAACTCATTCCCTATTCCGAGGTTATTGAATTGCAGGGATTTGTAGGCAATTACAAAGTAAAGATCAGGAAGAAGGCATCCTATGTGAACTTCAAAACCTGTACAGGTTGCGGTGCCTGCTGGCAGAAATGCCCGGTAAAGGTTCCAAACGAATACAACATGGGCATCGACAAGCGGAAAGCGATCTATACGCCATTTCCGCAGGCTGTGCCCAACAAGCCTGTGATCGATGCCGAACATTGCACCATGCTCCTGAAAGGGAAGTGCGGCATCTGTGCCAAGGTTTGTGAAAAGGGGTCGATTGACTATACCATGCAGGATGAGATCATTGAACGTGAGATCGGAGCGGTTGTTGTGGCAACCGGGTACGACATGTGGGACCCTGCACCATACGAAGAATACGGCGTTGGCCGGTTTAAAGACATCATCACCTCGCTCGAATTTGAACGCATGGTTTCGGCCAACGGTCCTACCAACGGGGTTCCGGTGCGACCATCTGACGGCAAGGTTCCAAAGAATGTTGTTTTCATCAAATGCGTCGGTTCACGCGATGAGGCCAAGGGGATCGAATACTGTTCGAAAATATGCTGCATGTACACCACCAAGCATACCATCCTGCTGCACCATAAAGTGCACGATTCCCATGCTTATGTTTTTTACATGGATATCCGCGCTGCAGGAAAGGGGTACGAAGAGTTTGTCAAGAAAGCCCAGGTTGACACGGGTACGACCTATCTGCGTGGCCGCGTTTCTAAAATTTACCGGAAGGGCGACAAGCTGATGGTTCGGGGCGAGGATGCCCAGATCGGCCAGGTAGTTGAAGTGGAGGCTGATCTTGTAGTTCTTGCCACGGCAGTATCTGCTCCCAAAGATAATCCTGAACTCGCACGCATGCTGGGAATCTCCTATGATAAATATGGTTACCTGTCGGAAGCACATCCCAAACTGCGTCCGGTCGAAACAGCCAAGGCGGGGATTTTCCTGGCCGGCTGTACCCAGGCACCCAAGGATATTCCTGAAACAGTATCGCAGGCTTCGGCCTGCGCAGCCAAGGTTTGCGGCCTCTTTGCCGGAGATACCATGAAGAAGGACCCGATGGTATCCACCATCAGCAATGAATATTGCTCAGGGTGCCAGAATTGTGTGAAAGTTTGCCCCTATGGTGCCATCGTTACCGACGAGGTTCCCATCGGATACGGTTCGAAGGAGTTGCGCACCGTTGCCAAAATCAACGAAGGCGTTTGCCAGGGTTGCGGATCGTGTGTGGCTATTTGCCGCAGCACGGCCATCACGCTTGCCGGGTTTACCGATCCACAAATTATTAACGAGATAGTTTCAATCTGATGGAAACAGAAGTAAAAGATCAACTTGTAAGCATTGAAAAGCCCCAGCTGATCGCCCCTCCCAACTGGGAGCCGGTGATCATGGGCATTTTGTGCAACTGGTGTTCCTATGCCGGGTCGGACCTTACCGGAACTTCCAGGATCCAGTATCCGCCCAACATCCGCATCATCCGCGTGCCCTGTTCCTCGCGCGTCGATCCGTGGTTCCTGATCAAGTCGTTGCAGACTACTGCCGATGGCGTACTTGTTTCCGGCTGCCATCCGGGCGACTGCCACTACATCAGCGGGAATTACTATGCCCGCCGCCGTTTCCTGGTCACAAAAAAACTGCTGAACTTCGTGGGTTTTCATGAGGACAGGATCCAGTTTTCGTGGGTTTCTGCTGCCGAAGGGCCAAAATTTGCCAAAGTGGTGAACAAGGTGACCGAAGACATCAAAAAGCTCGGCCCGCTTCATTTGTACAAAAAAGAAAATTTCGAAAAGTGATGAACTACACGAAACAGATCCAGGAGATAGCGGCGAAGCTGTTTGCCGAAGGAAAGATCGACGTGTTCGTTGGTTACCGGATGAACGGTTTCGACGACAACCAGGTCCCTGTGCTGATCACCGGTCCGCAGGAGGTTTCCAGACTGGTGTTCACCGACAAATCGGTTTTTAACCTCGTGAATTACCTCAAGACCGATCACACACGCAGAAAGCGTGTCGGGCTCGTGGTGAAGGGGTGCGACAGCCGTTCGCTGAACCTGATGCTGACGGAAAGCCAGGTGAAACGTGAAAATCTTTACGTGGTTGGGATATGCTGCGAAGGTGTGGTTGACGATGCCGGCCGGAAAATGCAGAACTGCACGGAGTGCATGGTTCCCGATGCGGTGGTGAGCGATGAACTGCTGGGAACTCCCTCTAACATAGGGCTTCAGCCCTATGCAGTGAACCCGGATATCGCAGTACTGGCTGAAAAGCCTCTTCCCGAGCGTGCAGCCTATTTCGAAGAGGTATTTGAAAACTGCATCCGCTGCAATGCCTGCCGCCACTCCTGCCCGCTCTGTTATTGTGCCAAGTGCTGCATCGACCAGGAAACCGCCACTCTTTATAACGGCGCAAATACCACCTCCGGGGCCTTCCATGCCCTGATGACATGGTCGCTTCACCTGGCAGGCCGCTGCGTTGATTGCCGCAACTGCGAGAAAGCGTGTCCAAGTCACCTTCCGTTGCACCTGCTCCATAAGCAGAACGAAAGCGTGATCTATGAGAACTTCCAGGAGCACCTTGCCGGGGTTATCCCGGGTGACCGTGGCGCCTTCTATAAATACAGTATGCAAGATCCCGATGATTTCATCATGTAATCCGAATCAATCCTTATGAGCGTTGAAACATTTGTTACCGATAAAGCCGGCTTGCACAAATTCTACGAGGCCGTCATGGCCAGTCGCGAAACCTATGCCCCGGTAGAAAAATTCGGCAAATTTGATTTTAAACGGGTAACCCGTCTTACGGAGTGCGATCCAGAGTCACCCATTGCCACGACTCAGAGCATCAAACCGCTTTTCTTCCCGCGATCGGCCAAGGTGATGAAGTACCTTGCCACCAGCGCCGGAACAGAAGTGTCGGAAGTGGATGAAGATCCGCTGGCGGTGAAACGGGTCATCCTGGGCGCAAAACATTGCGATGCACGCAGCCTGCAGGTGCTTGATAAAGTTTACAACTGGGACTACATCGACACCGATTACCAGAAACGCCGCGAAAATACGGTGATCATTTCGACCCGCTGCGACCAGGCCGGCACCCACTGTTTCTGCACTTCGCTCGATTACGATGTGGAAAACCTTGATGCCATGGATGTGGTCATCGTAAATGGCGCAGACGGAAAGATATACATAAAGGCAAGAACGCCCAAAGGAGAAAACTTCCTGACAGAATTGAATACTGAATATCGAATATTGAATATCGAATCTCAAATGTCGGAGGAGGATAAATACGGAGAGATGAAAAAGCAGTATGAATCTTTCACAGGGTCTTTCCGTTTAAAAATGGACTACAAGGAGGTAAACGCGAAACTGTCAAAGATCTTCGACACCCCCGAGTTTGAAAATGTGTCGGGAAATTGCGTAAGTTGCAACACCTGTGCATTTGTTTGTCCGACCTGCCACTGCTTTAAAATCTCGGATGAGAAGGTGAAGGATACGGGCGTTCGTTACAAGAGTTATGACTCCTGCAACAACGGCTATTTCACCCTGATGGCCGGAGGACACAACCCGCGCCCGGTGAAGTACCGCCGCTGGCGTCAGCGGGCCATGCACAAATTTGTCTATTACAAGGAACGCTTTGGTGAAAACCTTTGCGTCGGATGCGGCAAATGCACCATCGCCTGCCCGGTGAATATTAGCATTTTTGAGGTTGTTAATCAGGTTTCTTCTGCTGCGATGCAGGAATGAGGGAAATGCGAACAATGCGAACAATGAAAACAATGAAAGCAATGCAAGGAATGAAAGAAATGCAGGGTGTTTATTTCGTTGCTGTTTTTACAATTTAGTTACAGTCTATATGGAAAAGCTACTCGTCCCGATGTTATGCAAGGTTGACAAAGTCATCCAGGAAACTCCCGATATCCGCACCTATCGCCTGAAATTCAGGGAGGAGGGAATGATGGAAAAATTCACCTATTTACCCGGCCAGTTTGTTGAATTTTCGCTTCTTGGTTCGGGCGAATGTACTTTTTGCATTGCCTCTTCCGCCACGCGGTTGGGATATTTCGACTGTTCCATCAAAAAAGCAGGCGTTGTTACCGCCGACATGCACCTCAGCCTGGAAGAAGGTGACGAGGTGGGCATCCGCGGTCCCTTCGGAAACTGGTTCCCGCTTGAGGAGCTCAAGGGGAAAAACCTGTTGTTTATTGGCGGTGGTATCGGCCTGGCCCCGTTGCGCTCGCTGATCCAGTACTGCATCGACAACCGCAATGATTACAAGGATTTCACGATCCTCTACGGTGCCCGCACCTCGGACGGCATGTGCTACAAGGATGAGATCAGGGAATGGCAGGATAACAAAAGCCTGAAGGTGGTCCTGACCATCGACCAACCGGAAGAAACCTGGACAACCAATGTCGGGGTTGTGCCCAAAATACTCGAGGAGGTGGTTATGCCCGTGATCGAGAACACCAAGGTGATCACCTGCGGCCCGCCGATTATGATCAAATACACCATCCAGTCGCTGGTTAAACTCGGCTTCGCCGACAAGGATATCATCACCACCCTGGAGATGAAGATGCAGTGCGGTTTGGGCAAATGCGGCCGGTGCAACATCGGTTCGACTTATGTTTGCAAGGACGGGCCGGTATTTACCAATGAGCAGTTGAAATCATTGCCCGACGAGTTCTGACCTCTGATAATCAGCTGTACCTTATTCTTTGATTATTTTCTGCTGCATCGTCCACCGTTCCCCTGTGATCGCCAGCAGGTAGACACCTCTTGGCAAATCACTGATGTCGAGGAGGTTTGAGTTGCCGGTCAATTCTTTTTGCACGACGATTTTTCCAAAAATATTGTAAACCAAAAGGTGCGAATCCTTGCATGAACCCGGTTCAATGGTTATTTTACCTGCGGAGGGATTAGGGTAGATCCTGATTTTTCCCGGGGAGTCATTATTTCCAAGCCCTGTGGCAACGTCCTTCATGCAACGAATGCTGAATCCGTATTTTTTGGAGCCGGGATTATGATCAACCCCGGCAAACTGGTTCCACATATAAGTGCTCCAGGCCATCGATCCATTGTACGCGGTAGATGTCCACCAAAGGCCATTTTCACCGATCGTTCTGAAATTATTATTCAGAGGGTCACGCATGCCGCCCGGAAGTCCGGTAAAACCGGAACTGTTGGTCGCCCCGGTATTGGGATTCAGCCAGTGCAACGTACCTGCTTCTTTCATCTGGCCTCCTGCAACAGTGTTTCCCCCCAGAAATGTTTCCGCCGCTGTCCATTCGGCATTTGAGGATATGCGCCAGCCTGAAGGACAAAGATTGCGGGTGTCGGTTGCCGCGTACCAGTTGTACAATGGACCATAAACCGAATCATTGGAAACCGAATCATTGTCATAATAGCATCTGGCTCCCGATGTAAGTCCTGCCCATGCACCGGATGCAGTGACATTGGGTATGGGATCCCCGTTATTGTAATGTGTTGTTCTCAGGTTTTCTTTTAACCAGACCTGGGTGCCGATAACGACTGTATCATATAGATTGCCGTCGGCATCGGCAACTGTTTGGGATTGATTTCTAATTGTAAAAAAAGCAAGCCCTGCTAAAATTAAAAGTGTTCTTTTCATATTTTTATTGTTTATCATTGAAAATTCATGTTGATGTTGCGGCACAGGAATAGCCGGTCAGGAGGGTAAGTCCTTACGAAAAGCATTGCATTGTAAAAACAGTGATTACCTCGAAATAAACGGCACGATTGCGGCGATGACGCCGGTACACACCACGACCATGATGAAGAGATTGTACCTGACGTTGTAATTGCCGAGGAGCGATTCATCGTAG
>Ga0118677_10002090_pt1 | contig 40947 bp, 40 predicted proteins | sample AliMusrvi5mmetaG_FD_86154 | JGI IMG/M metagenome (GOLD analysis project Ga0118677, IMG submission 86154)
GCCTGCGCCAAAGAAACCAACCCCATTTAATCCATATTCACACCCAGACGAGACCATTTCATTCTTTGCAGTGGCACTTGCCATAGGAAGTGCACTCCTTGGAAGCAGACGCAAGTCAGGAAGTGAACAAGGCGATCTCGGCGGAGCTGATGCCGGTTCACTTGGACTTCCAAGCAAAAAGAAATCTTGGGGAGATCGGCGTGGATACATCAACGCTAAATTTATGAACTCCTTTGATTCTCTGCCACGATCGATCGCACATAGCGTGGATCGATTCTCACATTTACTTGCTCGCGCTTCGGTTGATGCACGATATTTGAGAGCAATTTTTGGAAATCTTGCCTGGCTGACAATTCCAGCCGCGCTCTATTTTTCTTATACTGGAATGAGAAGCATAAAAAATCATGCTTTTCCCTTTGACCGCTCAATTATCCTCACACTTTTACTTCTGGGCGTCTTTGATGCTCTAGCTGGAATTTGTGCGGCAATCGTCTACATCGACTTCGTTTTTGCAAGCGGAAATCTAAATTCCCAGCACGCAATATTTTTTACCCTCGGATTCTCACTACTTTTCTTTGCTCCTGGACTCATAGCGAGCAAGTTCAGGCCACTGCACAGACGATTTAATGACTTTGCAGGGTTTTGGGAACGCGCCACCGATTACGTGATCACTTCGATTTTGACTGGGTGGGCAACGGCAAAACTCATTGGCGCCCTACCCGGCCTTATCGGATATGAAATGTCAATTACAAAATCTGCAAATACTTTAGGGATTTATGTGGGGCTCGCTCTTCTTGCTCGCCTCTTGCTGGAAGAAATCGCGTGGTATCTCTATCCATACCGCCTCAACCAACTTCACGTTGAGCTAAAACCTGTTGGAAAGATTCAAAGGGTTCGGGGAGTTATTTTCAAAGTTGCAGTGATGATTATCTTGGCCCAGCCATATATTGGTTGGAATAGGTATCTTGCAGCAGGAATTGCCATATTACTCATCCCTCAGATCCTGGGATTTTTTGATGAGAAATTGCCCGCTTCCAGATATCTTGGCGCAATTACCCCAAGTGGCGTGCTGAAAACCGTCTGGCTTGGAATCGTGGGTGTGGTCGTTGGAACTCAGATTCTTCATCACCACCTTGGTGCAAAAGAGAGCGTCTTAATCTCCTTTGTAATTCTTCCCATTCCTTCCTTTATTTATTCAATCTTGGGTGCTTTCGCTGGGGAATCCATAATCAATATTCGTCACCCCAAGTTCAGATACGCATATCGCTTTCTAGGAATAATCATTTTGGTTCTTCTCATTCTGCAAATACTTGGATTTAATCCGCTCACAGAACTTCACCATGCATGGCAACATCCAACAGATACTTGGCATTCATTAACTTATAAATGGTGGCCATATGTTCAAGCAGGTTGGAAGAATCTGAGCCACTGGACAGTGGTTGGCTGGGATCACTCATCCAACTGGTGCGTCTCTGCTTGGCGCAAATTTCTGCATTGGATCTCTACACCTTAAACTGAGTGAGGCAAGTAGGACTCGAACCTACGACGACCGAATTATGAGTTCGGGGCTCTAACCAACTGAGCTATTGCCTCTTTGCTGCGTGTGACATTCTAATAATTATCTTTGACCAATGAAAAAGCGGACCAGCGTGAACCGGTCCGCTTTTTTGTTAATGGTTGTTATGCAGGGTTAACCGCATCAGCCTGAGGACCCTTTGGACCCTGTACTACTTCAAAAGTAACGGCTTGACCCTCTTCGAGAGACTTGTATCCATTGCCTTGAATTGCTGAGTAGTGAACAAATACATCTTGTCCGCCACCATCAACAGCGATGAAACCAAAACCCTTTTCAGAGTTGAACCACTTAACTGTGCCTGTTGCCATGTAGATATTTCCTTCGGTATGTGAGTGAGGCTAAAGATTTCTTTAGTCTCGGTCTTCCTCTTTTACAGCGATACCGAATCCATGAAACGGGTACTGCCAAGCGTCGGACTAGTGGAAAGTGTAACTTAGATATTGAGGGTTGAAATACCCCAAAGGCCGCTTTTTATTCTTGAAATGAGCGGAAAACGAGCACGACATTGTGGCCGCCAAAGCCAAAGGAGTCATTTAAAGCAACAATCGGACCAGCGGGAAGATCGCGTGGCACATCGCGCACGACATCGATCTTTACCTCTGGATCTAGATTTTCAATGTTAATAGTTGGTGGTGCTTTGCGGTGATAGAGCGCAAGAACACAGAAAATTGTTTCAATTGCCCCAGCGCCACCCAATAGATGCCCCGTCATAGATTTTGTTGCAGATACTGCAACGTGGGAGATATCTGAACCAAGGGCTGCAGCAAGTGCGTTTGCCTCAGCAATATCACCAGCAGGAGTAGATGTTGCGTGGGCGTTGATATGAACAACTTCAGAGAGCTTTACTCCGCTATCTTCTAATGCAAACTTCACTGCGCGACTAACACCAGAACCAGAAGGATCAGGAGCAGCGATGTGATAACCATCAGATGTGAGTCCTTGGCCGACTATCTCTGCATAAATCTTTGCTCCGCGCTTTTGTGCATGTTCTAGCGATTCGATAACTATTACTCCGCCGCCTTCACCTAGAACAAAACCATCACGGTCTTTGTCATAGGGCCGTGATGCTTTCTCTGGCGCATCATTGCGGGTTGAAAGTGCTTTCATCGATGCAAAGGCTGCGATAGGAAGTTCGTGAATACAGGCTTCTACTCCGCCTGTAACAACAATGTCCGCCCGCCCTGTGCGAATCATCTCCATTGCATAACCAACAGCTTCAGCTCCTGATGCGCATGCACTCACCGGTGTGTGAACACCAGCTTGGGCTCCAAGTTCTAAACCAACGTTTGCTGATGGACCATTGGGCATAAGCATCGGAACAGTATGCGGACTTACTGACCTGGGCCCCTTTGCTTTCAAGATGTCATATTGATCTAGAACGGTAATGACTCCGCCTATACCTGATGCAATGACAACGCCTAAACGTTCTTTGTTTACTTCAGATAACCCCGAATCTTTCCATGCTTCGCGGGCGGCAATAAGTGCAAATTGTTCTGAGCGATCAAGTCTGCGCATTTCAACGCGCTCCATGACTTCTGATGGTTCCACTGCAACTCGCGCAGCAAACTTAACCGTTGATTCTTGGGTCCACGCTTCATCAGGAAGGGCGTGAACTCCAGATTTTCCGGCAAGTGCATTAGCCCAGGTTGTTGGAACATCGCCGCCAAGTGGCGTCGTTGCTCCAAGGCCTGTAACTACTACGCGAGGTCTAGTCATCTAAAAGTGAATACTTACTTAGCTGCGCCAACGATGAAGTTCACAGCGTCACCAACGGTGGCCATCTTTGTTACTTCATCATCAGGGATCTTTACGCCGAAACGCTCTTCAGCGGCAACGACTACTTCAACCATGCTCAAGGAATCTACTTCGAGGTCATCGCTAAAGCTCTTGTTCATTTCGATCTTGCTTGCATCAATGCCAGCAACTTCGACAACGATCTCTTTGATTCCTGCGAGTACTGCATCTTGAGTTAGTGCCATTGTTCTTCTCTTTTCTTTTGTTTTCTTGAGGTTATTTCTTTGGTAGCGGTGGTAGTTCGACGACTTGACCGGCATAAACCAGTCCAGCCCCGAATCCTAGGAGTAATGCGTTCTTGCCATGTAATTCTGGGCGTTCTTCAAGCAGAGCGTCCATAGCAAGGGGGACAGATGCGGCAGATGTATTTCCTGTCGTGCGGATATCACGCGCAATTGCCACACTTTCAGGCAATTCCATTGATTTAGCAAGAGAATCGATGATTCTCTCATTTGCCTGGTGAGGAATGAAAGCAGCGATCTGATCTGGAGTTAAACCTGAATCAGCGATGATCTCTTTTCCGACCTTTGCAATTTCATAGACAGCCCAGCGAAATACTTTCTGTCCTTCTTGATGGATGACGGGCCATGCGGTTTGGGCAAGATTGGCACCTGGTTTGTAATCAAGCCAAGAGGGAACCATGGCAATTGCTTCTCTATTTGATACATCTGAGCCCATCATGGTCTTACCAATTCCCACATGATCAGATGGTCCAATAACAACCGCCCCTGCGCCATCGGCAAAAATGAACGATGTTGCGCGGTCATCTAGATCTAGGAAATCTGAAATCTTTTCAGCGCCAATAACAAGCGCGTAGGTAGATGTACCACTGCGCACCATGTCACTTGCCACACCCACGCTATAACAAAAACCAGCACATGCTGCGTTTATGTCAAAGGCAGCAGAGTTTTCAATTCCAAGGCGCAAAGCAACTTCAGTAGAGGCACTCGGTGTTTGGTAAGGATAAGTAATCGTTGCAAAAATAACTGTGTCGATATCTGCTGCAGTGAGGCCTGCGCGCTTGATTGCTATCTTGCTCGCTTCAACTGCCATATCGGCAAGAGATTCATCGGCTCCTGCCCAGTGACGAGTTGCAATACCTGTGCGCTGCTGAATCCATTCATCGCTGGAATCAATGCGCTCAACAAGCTCAGAGTTAGGAACAACACGCGCCGGCCTGTATGCACCAACAGAAAGTATCTGTGTATTGCGCATAGGTGCGCTATTTTTAATGCTCATTATTTGCCGCCGTGTTCTTTGGCAAAGGCGCGAGCGCCATCAATATCATCGGCACTCTTGATCGCGAAAGTTTGAATAGAAGGCTCAGCGCGCCTCAGTAACCCAACAAGAGTTCCACCCGGCGCGACTTCAATAACTCCAGTCACACCAGAGTCAGCAAGAGTCTTCATGCATAGATCCCAACGAACCGGGCCGGCAACTTGGCCGACGATGCGAGCAATAAGGTCACTTCCATTTCTTACTATTGCACCATCTTTGTTAGAAAGCACGGGAATGCGGGCATCTGAAATCTTTTCTGCCTCAATGGCCCCTTGCAGCGCGCTCACTGCAGGTGCCATCACTGATGTGTGGAATGCCCCCGATACAGCCAGCGGGCGAACACGAGATCCCTGCGGTGGATTTTCAGCAAGCTTTTCTAACGCCGCAAGATCTCCTGCGGCAACAATCTGACCTGCGCCATTTTCATTCGCTGCAGTTAAGCCAAGGGCAGATAAAGATGCAATAACAACATCGCGTTCTCCGCCAAGCACAGCTGACATTCCTGTATGGGAATTTGCAGCAGCGCTAGACATAGCCCGAGCCCGGACATTGACAAGCTTCATGGCCAAAGATGCATCTAGAACGCCAGCAAGAGATGCAGCGGTAATTTCACCGACAGAGTGGCCTGCAAAATAGTTAATAGGTATCTCTTGTTGATCAAAGGTGTGCATGAAAGAAATTAGCCCTGCTGCAACTAGCAGCGGCTGAGCATGAGAGGTTTCGCGAATTTCATCGGCATCGCTCAGCGTTCCAAGTCGCACCAGATCAAGGCCAATATCTTCTGACCACGTGCCTAGAAGTTCGTGTGCACCTTTATCTTCAATCCAGGATGTGAGGAAGCCCGGAGTCTGGGCGCCTTGTCCTGGAGCAATGATCGCGAGCATTCGGAAAGTTTAAGACTGCGCATCGGTTACTGGGCAGTACGCCGTATGGATGGGCCTTGCCTAGAATAAGGCAGTGAGCATCTACCTCGATCATGCGGCAACTACGCCGATGAGCCCTCTTGCAATGCAAGCCCTCACCGCTGCGATGGCAAAGACAGGTAATGCATCAAGTCTTCATACACAAGGACGCAGTGTGCGCAAAGATGTGGAAGAAGCCAGGGAATCAATTGCGCTGGCAAGTGGGGCTCGCCCGAATGAAATGATCTTTACAGGTTCTGGAACTGAAGCAAATAACTTAGCTGTCAAAGGTTTTTACTGGAGCGCTATCGCCCAAGATCCACAGCGCAATGTCATTGTGATTGCTGCCTTTGAACATCACGCGATATTAGAACCCGTTGAATGGCTAGAAAAGCACGAAGGCGCTGTGGTGATTTATATTCCGATTACTCCTAGCGGGGTTGTGGATCTAGATGCGCTCGCGCAGATTATTAAAGATGAATCGGGCAAGATCGCGCTCATATCGGTGATGCACTCCAATAATGAACTTGGAACGGTTCAACCGATCTCTGAGGTTGTTGGCCTTGTTGGAGATATCCCAGTTCACGTAGATGCTGTGCAGAGCTTTGGGAAAGTCGGATTTAACTTTGAAGAGTTAGGCGTAACATCGGCAACGATCAGCGCGCATAAAGTTGGCGGCCCTCTAGGTGTTGCAGCGTTGATTCTTCGCCGCGGTTTAGATATCACTCCGATACTTCATGGGGGAGGCCAAGAGCGCGATATCCGTAGCGGCACACTCAACGCTCCTGCCATTGTTGCCTTTGCTGCTGCGGCTCAAGAGATGGTTGCAAAGAGGGATGAGAATTACAAAAAAGTATCTGCGCTGCGCGCGCTACTCAAAGGCAAGATTGCTGCCGCAATTTCTGATGCGCAGTTCAATGGCGATGCCCCGCAGATGCTGCCAGGAATTCTTAATGTGACATTCCCAGGTACAGAGTCAGATAGTTTGCTCTTACTACTAGATGCTGAAGGAATTTGTTCTTCTACTGGTTCTGCCTGTAGCGCAGGAGTGCAGCGTCCAAGTCATGTTCTGATGGCAATTGGATTATCAGAGGACCTTGCACGTTCCTCACTTCGCTTCTCACTGGGTCTATCTAATACAGAGGCTGAGATTAATGAAGTAGGCGAAAAGATTGCTGGCGTTGTTGCCAGAGCGCAAGCGGCGTTGGTGCGTTCATCGTGAAGGTAATAGCAGCGATGAGCGGCGGCGTTGATTCTGCAGTAGCAGCGGCGCGCGCAGTTGAGATGGGACACGAAGTAGTAGGCGTGCACTTAGCGCTTTCAAGTAACCCACAGAAGTATCGCTCGGGTGCCAGAGGCTGCTGCACGATTGAAGATTCACATGATGCAAGGCGGGCGGCAGATGTCATCGGCATTCCTTTTTATATATGGGATATGGCAGAAGAATTTCACGACAACGTTGTGGAGAACTTCATTGAAGAATATGCCCAGGGCCGCACACCTAATCCATGCCTTCGCTGTAATGAAAAGATTAAGTTTGCTGCAGTTCTAGATAGAGCAAGCGCGCTTGGCTTTGATGCAGTTGCCACAGGTCATTACGCGCAGATTCAGGATGCTCCTTCTGGGCGCACGATGCATCGCGCGGTTGATCCACTGAAAGATCAGTCTTATGTCTTGGCCGTATTAAACGAAAAGCAACTAGCCAATGCAATGTTTCCATTGGGAGATACAAAGAAAGAAGATGTGCGCAAAGAAGCAAAGGCGCGCGGGCTCTATGTCGCTAATAAGCCTGATTCACATGACATCTGCTTTATTCCTTCAGGAAATAATGCAGGATGGCTTCGTGATCGTTTAGGTGGTGAGAGTGGCCCGATCGTTGATCAAGAGGGAAATAAAGTGGGAGAGCACCAAGGTGCTTACACATACACAGTCGGTCAACGCCGTGGTCTTGGATTAAGCGTTCCAGCTGAAGGCGGCGTTCCTCGCTATGTATTAAAGATTGAACCAAAATCAAACACAGTTGTTGTGGGAACTAAAGATTTACTTGCAGTGAGCACAATTGTTGGAGAAAAACCGATCTGGTGTGGCAGACCGCCAGTATTTGATATCTCCATCAGAGGTTTTGCGCAGATACGCGCCCATGGCGCTGCTCTTGCTTGTTCCTATATCGCTACCGATACATCTATAACTGCGATCCTTGATGAGCCTCTTCTTGGTCTTGCCACAGGGCAAGGTTTAGTTATTTTTGATGGTGACCGTGTTGTTGGCTCAGCAACTGTCAGTGCTACGGAGTAATTTTTCCTTATGTCCTCTGAAATTGCGGAGAAAATTGACCAGCTGGCCACGGTAATCCGCGACCATCAATTTCGCTATTACGTCTTAGATAAACCGATCATTAGCGATAGTGAATTTGATGTCTTACTCAAAGAACTTGAGGCTCTAGAGAAGAAGCACCCACAATACAAAACTGCTGATTCACCTACCGCCGCAATCGGCGGGGGATTTGCTACAGAATTCCAACAGCGCGATCACATCGAGAAGATGATGAGCCTAGACAATGTATTTGGTTCAGAAGAGCTAGATACTTGGTTTGATCGCATTGAAAAGTCAGATGTAAAGAACACATGGCTCTGTGAAGTAAAGGTAGATGGCCTTGCCATCAATCTCCTCTATAAAGATGGTGTTCTTACTCAGGCACTTACTCGCGGTAATGGAGTAACGGGAGAAGATGTCACGTTAAACATCAAGACTATTAGCGCTATCCCACACCAGCTCAAGGGCTCTAGTTACCCCACGTTATTAGAAGTTCGTGGTGAAGTTTTCTTTCCCACAGAGGCCTTTAATGAATTCAATGCCGCACTTGCTTCAGATGGTAAGAGTTCTTTTGCTAACCCTCGCAATGCTGCTGCTGGTTCACTTCGCCAGAAAGATCCCCGCGTAACTGCAAGCAGACCTTTATCTATGGTTGTGCATGGAATCGGTGCATGTGAAGGGGCATCTTTTGATTCTCAATCAAATGCTTACGAGTTACTTGCATCATGGGGTCTGCCAACTAGTACGCGAACAAAAGTGGTGAAGACCCGCGCGGAAGTTTTAGATTTTGTTAATTACTACGGTGAGCATCGCCACGATGTTGAGCACGAGATTGATGGCGCAGTCATCAAGGTCAATGAGATCAACATTCAAGAGCAGCTTGGTTTCACATCGCGCGCACCAAAATGGGCTATTGCATTTAAATATCCACCAGAGGAAGTAACAACAAAGCTACTCGATATTAAAGTCAGCGTTGGCCGCACAGGGCGCGTAACACCATTTGCATTCATGGAGCCTGTTCTTGTTGCTGGTTCAACGGTGAGCAATGCAACCCTTCACAACCAAGAAGAGGTAATCCGCAAAGGGATATTGATTGGCGACACCGTCATTATTCGCAAAGCTGGTGATGTCATCCCTGAAGTAGTAGGTCCTGTTATTGAAAAGCGAAATGGAAGTGAGAAGGCGTTTGTCATGCCGACAAAGTGCCCGGATTGCGGAAGTAAACTGCGCACAATGAGCGAAGGTGATGTTGATATTCGCTGTCCAAATACGCAGAGTTGTCCTGCCCAACTTCGTGAGCGTCTTTATTACATCGGGTCTAGAGCCGCTCTTGATATTGATGTCTTGGGTTATGAAGCGGCATCAGCGCTCCTTGATAGCAAGCTTGTGGAAGATGAAGGTGATCTCTTTGGGCTGAGTGAGAAAGATTTAGGAAAGTCAGAGTTCTTCACCAAAAAAGATGGTGGTGCTGGCAAGAATGCTGAAAAGCTCATTACTGCCCTTGAAATCGCAAAGGCCAGACCGCTCTGGCGCATCATCGTTGCCTTATCTATTCGTCACGTCGGTCCAACTGCGGCGCAAAGTTTGGCTAAAGCATTTGGATCAATCGATGCAATCTCCGCTGCCTCACTAGAAGAACTCTCTGCAGTTGACGGGGTGGGCGGCATTATTGCCGAATCGGTTATTGAATGGTTTGAAATTGATTGGCATAAAACAATTATCAAAAAGTGGAAGAAAGCAGGCGTGCAACTTGAGGAAACTTTCATCAATGAAAACCCTCAAACCCTTGCAGGGCTCACACTTGTCGTTACCGGTTCTCTGGAGAGCTTCACCCGCGATGGGGTCGATGAAGTGATTGTCTTGCATGGCGGAAAGAGTGCAGGCTCTGTATCTAAGAAGACTGATTTTGTTGTGGTGGGTAGTGAAGCTGGTTCAAAAGCCACAAAGGCAGAAGAGCTGGGTGTGAAAATATTAAATGAGGCACAATTTAAGGCGTTACTTGCTAGCGGCCCGGATGCGTTAAAGTAGCGCCATGTTCACATCAATTTTCTTGAAAGAAGCCGGCACTATCGTGCGCCATGAGCCAGCATCGCCAGTTTTCTTTGGTCTATTTGCTTTTGGTGTTCTTTCATTTCTTCTCTTTCTTGTCCTTCGCCTAGACCGGGACTAATACCATCGCACAAGTTGGAATATTGGGCGGAACCTTCGACCCAATACATAGAGGCCATCTGCACATCATTGAATCACTCTCCAAAGACTTTGATTCCATCATGGTTATGCCAGCTGGAAATCCATACATGCGAGATCACGCACCAGCTGCAAATGGTTTTGACCGTATAGAGATGTGTACTCGCGCACTTGATGATCTACCAAGCGCAGTACAAGAAAAAACAGTTCTTACTGATTTAGAGGTAAGACGTGAGGGTCCAACATATGCGATCGACACTATTGGACAACTTAAACCCTTTTTTCCAAGCGATACATTTACGCTCATTCTTGGATCAGATGCTGCAGCAGGTTTTGATAAGTGGCACAGAGTTGATGCACTCAAGAAGGTCGTCGAGGTACTTGTTGTGAGAAGGCCTGGGGAATCGGCTAATACTTCTGGATTTAAAGAAGTTGAGATTGACGCACTAGATATTTCTGCAACGAAGGTGCGTGAGCTCATTGAGTCAGGCGCCGATGTATCTGCATACATTTCCGATTCAGTGTTGGAATATATCAAGGAGCGTGGCTTATATGGCAGCAAGTGAGAGCGTTAAGAAGCTCACGCAATTAGCGGCAACTGCAATTTCTGAAAAACTTGGCGTAGATATCATCGCTTTAGATATGACAGATCAGATGCTCTTATCTGAAGTCTTTCTTATTGCAACTGCTAGTAACGAGCGTCAGGTTGAAGCAATCGCTGATGAGGTCTATGAAAAGCTTGGGCTGATCGGTGAGAAGCCAATTCGCCGTGAAGGAAAAGGCCAGTGGGTCTTACTTGATTACAGCGACCTCGTTGTTCATATCCAAAGTGAAGAGCTTCGTAGTTACTACATGCTTGATCGCTTATGGAATGACTGCCCTCGTATTGCACTTGAAATCGTAGAAGCGCGCTAATTTATGCCTGAGTCTGCCCGCATAGTTCTTTGGCGCCATGGACAGACGGATTGGAATATTCAAAACCGTTTCCAAGGTCACTCCGATATTCCTTTAAATAAAGTAGGGGAGTATCAAGCAACTCATGCTGCAAAGATCTTGGCTGCGATGGTGCCAAGAAAAATCATTGCAAGTGATCTCATGAGAGCCAAGCAAACTGCCGCAAAGTTATCTGAACTGCTGAACATTCCTGTTGCTATTGATCCTGATCTTCGCGAGACAAATGGTGGAAATTGGGAAGGCAAAACAGGAGAGCAGAACCGTGAAGAAGATCTTGAGCGCTTTACAGGTTGGCTCAGTGGCGCCGATGTGCGCGCAGGTGAGATTGGTGAATCACGAACAGAAGTTGCAACGCGCGCAGTTCGCGCAATTGAAAAGGCAATACAAGGTGAGAGCGGAACAATTGTTTTTGTTACTCATGGCGGAGCAGCACGGTGCGCTCTAGGTAAGTTATTAGGAATTGCATATCCACAATGGGCAGCACTGGGTGGTCTTTCCAATGCATGTTGGAGCGTTTTAGAGCGAGATCGAAATGATCGTTGGACTTTAGCTGAGCACAATGCAGGCTCTATTCCTGAACCTGTTTTTGGCAATGAAACTGGCGCTTAAAATAAGATAGAGTGCGCTTTCTTGTTCAGTAATGTGAACTGGGGGATATGGCGCAGTTGGTAGCGCGCTTCCATGGCATGGAAGAGGTCAGGGGTTCGAATCCCCTTATCTCCACATATGAAAAATAAAGTTCAGATACCTGCGCACTGGGATACCTCTGCCATTCCTGACCAGACCGGTAAAAATTTTCTTATTACAGGAGCAACCAGCGGCTTAGGTTTAGAAACTGCCAAGGCGCTTGCCGCAAAGAATGCTCACGTCACTATCACTGCAAGAAGCGCAGAAAAAGGTGAGAAGGCGCTCAAGCAAACAGGAGCTCAGGAGTTTATTGAGTTAGATCTTGCAGATCTTTCTAGCGTGCATAAGGCAGCAAAAGAAGTAACAAAGAAGTATGACGTTGTCTTTCTTAATGCCGGAATTATGGTGCCTCCTTTTGCCAAGACTGTTGATGGTTTTGAATCCCAGATGGCAACAAATCATCTTGGCCACTTTGCCTTTGCCGGACTCATTGCCAAGCAGATCACAGGTCGTTTAGTTCTTACTTCAAGCTTTGCCCACAGAATGGGAACTCTGGGAGATGGAACTCAGAAAGATATTGAGAAGCGAATCCGTGGAATAGGTAAGTACTCACCATGGGTGGCTTACGGAGATTCCAAACTCGCCAATTTACTTTTTGTTTATGAACTTGAGCGGATGAGATTGAAGAACGGTGGATTTATTCCAGTTGCCGCTCATCCAGGCTGGGCCCATACAAATCTTTTCTCTCATGATGAGAAGATCAATATTTTTGCAAAGATGGGCGATCTCTTCGGACGAATTGCGCAAAGCGCTGCTCAAGGCGCCCTACCTCAATTATGTGCGGGAACCTATCCTGGAATTACCAAGAGCGTTTTTATCGGGCCTGAGCATTTTGAATTACGTGGGCACCCAAAGATTACCCGCGGCAAGTCACTGGCCTATGACGCAGAGTTAGCTGCCAACCTATGGCAGGTATCGCAATCATTAACAGGTGTGACATGGGAGAATTCTGCTCATGCATGAGGCCTATGACTTCCATGGAATTCAGGAGAAGTGGCTTCCGATATGGGACAAATTAGAACCATTTAAATCTGGCAGGGTCGATGATGCACGCCCAAAGAAATATATCTTAGATATGTTTCCTTACCCATCTGGTGATTTACATATGGGTCACGCAGAGGCATATGCACTTGGCGATGTGATTGCCCGTTACTGGATTCAAAAAGGTTTTAATGTCATGCATCCCATCGGATGGGATTCATTTGGTCTGCCAGCAGAAAATGCTGCTATCAAACGTGGAAGTGATCCCCGTGAGTGGACCTATGAAAATATTGAAATTCAAAAGGCATCTATGCGCCGTTATGCATGTTCTTTTGACTGGGATCGTGTTCTACATACTTCTGATCCTGAGTATTACAAATGGAATCAATGGTTATTCCTTGAGATGTATAAGAAAGGTCTTGCTTATCGCAAAGACTCAGCAGTGAACTGGTGTCCAAGTTGCCAGACAGTATTAGCAAATGAGCAGGTAGTTGCAGGGCTCTGTGAGCGCTGTGATAGCGCAGTAACAAAGAAGAAGCTCAACCAGTGGTATCTCAAGATCACAGATTATGCCGATCGCTTGCTCGATGACATGGAGCAATTAGAAGGTAAGTGGCCTGAGAAAGTTCTTATGATGCAGCGCAACTGGATCGGCCGCTCGCAAGGCGCCGAAGTTACCTTTGAAATTGAAGGAAGAAGTGAACCTGTCACTATCTACACAACACGCCCTGACACTTTATATGGCGCTACTTTTATGGTTGTTGCTGTCGATAGCGCACTTGCAGCAGAGCTTGCTCATGCAACGCCGGCGGAGAAAGCTTTCGCAGAGTATTTAGATAAGACAAAGGCGGCAAGTGATATTGATCGTCTTGCAACAGATCGCCCAAAGACTGGCGTCTTTTTAGAGCGTTATGCAATTAATCCCGTTAACGGGGAGAAGATTCCAATCTGGGCAAGTGATTATGTATTAGCTGATTACGGTACCGGGGCCATCATGGCTGTGCCAGCACACGATCAACGAGATCTAGATTTCGCTCGCGCGATGAAACTTCCTGTCAGAGTTGTTGTCAATACTGGCGAGGAAGATCCAAGTGCAACTGGTATTGCCACAGGCGGTGACGGAGAACTTGTGAACTCTGGATCTCTTAACGGCCTTTCTAAAGATGAAGCGATTAAAAAGATTACCCAAGAGCTTGCTGCAAAGGGCTTAGGAAAAGGCGCGAAGAATTATCGCCTGCGCGATTGGCTGATCTCTCGTCAACGCTTCTGGGGAACACCTATTCCTATTATTCATTGCCCTAAGTGCGGAGAAGTTGCTGTTCCAGAGGCGCAGCTTCCAGTTGAGCTACCGAGCGCAAAAGGATTAGATCTAAAGCCAAAGGGCGCATCACCACTTGGAGCACTTGATGAGTGGGTAAATGTGAAGTGTCCAACGTGCGGGGCAGATGCCAAGCGTGATGCTGACACGATGGATACATTCTTTGATTCCTCTTGGTACTTTCTTCGTTACACAAGCGTGAATGACACCCAAAAGGCTTTTGATGACGCGGCAGTAAAAACATGGCTCCCTGTTGATCAATATGTCGGGGGAGTTACACACGCGATCTTGCACCTTCTTTATTCTCGCTTTTTCACCAAGGTATTACATGATCTTGGTTATTTGAATTTCACTGAACCTTTTACAGCCCTTCTCAATCAAGGAATGGTGCAGATGGATGGCTCTGCGATGTCTAAATCGCGCGGCAATCTTGTGCGCCTATCTGATGAGCTTGCAACCCATGGCGTAGATGCAATTCGTCTCTCCATGGTTTTTGCTGGCCCACCAGAAGATGACATCGACTGGTCAGATGTTTCACCAGCGGCATCATTTAAGTTCTTGAATCGTGCATGGCGCTTATCTGGTGACGTTGAGAGCAAGCCAGGAGTTGATTTCACCAAGGGTGATTTAGCGCTTCGCAAGGCAACAGCTAAGAGTCTCAATGACATTTCATTTGCTGTTGAAACTTTCCGCTTTAACGTTGCCGTTGCGCGTGTTATGGAGCTTGTAAATGTGACACGTAAGGCAATTGATAGTGGATGTGGCCCAAAAGATCCTGCTGTGAGAGAAGCTGCAGAAGCGATTGCGCTCTCTTTGTCGCTGATTGCTCCATACACAGCTGAAGATATGTGGGAGCGCCTCGGACATAAGCCAGCAATTGCTCTTGCTGGATGGCCAACAATTGATCCAGCTCTACTTGAAGAGGATTCAGTGACCGCAGTTCTTCAGATCAATGGAAAGATCAAAGATCGTATTGAAGTCGCGCCAAATATCTCTGATGCTGATCTAGAAAAGCTTGCCTTCCAGAACCCTGCGATCAAAGCAGAACTCGGGGATAACAAGGCGCAAAAAGTTATTACTCGTGCGCCTAAGCTTGTCAACATCGTTATTTAATACACAAGCAGTAACTTCTTGAGAAAAATAGCTGCCTTCTTTGGCTTAACGTGCCGCTATGTTCGAATTTCCGCAATTTAGCAATATACAAAAGCGTGCTATTTATCTAGCCCTTGCCGCCGCACTTGCCGTGGGAGCGCTCTTCTTCTCTCTTTCACGTGGCAATGCACAACCTTCCCCGCAACCGACGATTACTCCGGTCTTTACTCCTGCGCCAGTAATTCCTACAACGATCGTTGTTGATGTCTCAGGAAAGGTATTACACCCTGGTATTTATACGCTGCCTCAAGGATCGCGCGCAGCAGATGCGATCAAAGCAGCCGGTAAACAACTGCGAGGTGTATCTATGACAGATATCAATTTGGCACAGGTGCTCTCCGATGGCCAACAGATCATTGTCGGAGCCCCGCAAGTTGTAGCCAGCTCATCTAAAGGCAGAAAAGGCAGCGCGACAAGTAAGGCAAAGATCACGAGTGGCACAATTAATATCAACACAGCAACAGTTGCGCAGTACCAACAACTTCCAGGTGTTGGAGCGGTCATGGCAGGAAGAATCTTTGCTTTTCGCACCTCTCATGGTCCCTTTGCAACGATTGATGATTTAAGCAAGGTCAGTGGAATGGGCAAGAGCAAATTCGCCAATCTCAAAAGCTTTATTCGGGTGTAAGGCCAGATCTTCACCTTTTTGTTATAGGTGTTGCGATCTGGATAGGCGCAGCCGCTGTTGGTTTGATCTCACCGATATGGATGATGCTTGCGATTCCGCTCATCGCATGGCTTATTGGTTGGCATCAAAGCACAGCGGTAGTTCTTATTACCGCTCTTCTTGCAGGCGCCCTTCTTATGGGGATCAGGCAGAGATCACTCTCTCATTCATTCCTCTCTCCGTTTTTAGATAAGAAAACAAGCATCTTGCTTGTTGCATCTGTTCGCACAGATCCTGTACTGGGCCAACCCAAAGTAATGAGCGGGTATACAAGACCGGCAACAACAACGATGCTCGTAACCGCAATCTCTGTTGAAGTAAATAAGACGCTCTATAAAACACATCTTCCACTTCGCTTCACCACGCCCCAGCAGATTCACTTCTTACCTGGAACTGTGATCTCATGCCGGGGGATTGTGTATTCCACATCAGAAAAACGTGTAGCAGGACTCTTCGCCGAAAGAGGTGTGATCACAGCTTTGCATGGAGCAGGAACAATCGGATTAATTTCTGGCGCAGTTCGCAGTGATTACAGAGCAGTTGCAACGCGTGTGGGAGGCGATGCGGGAGCTCTCATGCCTGGGTTTGTATTAGGTGACACATCACTTGAAAGACATCCCTTTGTCGTTGATATGCAACGTGCAGGACTCACACATTTAACTGCTGTCAGCGGTGAGAACTTCGTTGTCATCGCAGCATTCATGATGTGGTTCCTGCAATGGTTTATCACTCGAATTCGGATTCGCTTATTTATTAACTCACTTGTGCTCATTGGCTTTATCTTTCTTGTGCACCCATCGCCATCTGTGCTTCGCGCAACGGTCATGGTGGCTGTTGTGCTCCTTGCTAGAGCGCGTGGGCAAAAAGCATCTGCAATGCCAGCACTTGGCTTAGCGATCGCTTTACTTATTCTTTTAGATCCATTCCAAGCCATTGATCCTGGTTTCGCACTTTCTGTAGGAGCAACAGCGGGGATTTTGCTCTTCTCACAGCCAGTGACTACATACCTAACTCGCTATTGTAAAAGTGAGAAGATCGCCTCACTTGCAGCAATCTCTATCTCAGCAAATTTAATATGCATGCCAATCGCCGTAGCAATCTCAGGAGAGTTCTCACTGACTTCACTGATCAGCAATATTCTGGTTGAAACCATAGTTGGGCCAGTCACCATTGTTGGTTTTCTTGCCGCAATACTCTGTCCGTTTCTTCCATCCCTTTCATACATCATGCTTCTGACCCAAAAGCCGTTAACCGCGTGGGTCTGCATAGTTGCCAAGATTTCGGCAAAAGTTCCTGTGATTGCCATCAGTAAAGGCTTTTTAGGCGCGGGGATTATCACCCTTGTATTCCTTTGTGGGTGGATCACTTTAAGATGGCGCTCGTGGGCATAACGCTAATTCAAGGGGCAGAGGATCTACTTGCCGACCGCGCAATTGCAGATGTTGTTGCGGCAAATAAAGAGGCGACTGTTACCCAATTAGATGCTGAAACTTTAGAGCTCGGTGGGATTACCGACGCCCTTGCGCCCTCTCTATTTGGAGATGCACGCATTATCGTTATTAGAGCAATTCAAGATTTAGCTTCAGATTTAGCTGATGAAATTACAGAGTATCTAGATAATCCAGATACCGGCGTTGAACTAGTTCTTTGGCATAAAGGTGGGGTTAAAGGCAAAGCCCTGCTAGAGAAGATTAAGAAACTTAAACCCACATTTATTGAAGTTGAAGCGATCAAGAAGGAAAGTGATAAGTCAGAGTTTGTGAGAAGTGAATTCTCACGCCTTGGTCGCAAGATTTCAGCAGATGCTGTGCAGGCGATTGTTGACGCACTCGGTAGTGATATGCGAGAACTATCTGCTACGTGCTCACAACTAGCATCAGATGTGCAGGCGGGATTAGCAATTGGCATTGAAGATGTGGAGAAGTTCCAACAAGGACGCATTGAGACAAGTGGCTATGACGTTGCTGATGCAACACTGGATGGCAAGACCGATCAAGCGTTGATTGCACTTCGCCAAGCACTGCAAACTGGCGTTGATCCTGTACTGATTATTACTGCGCTATCTGGATCGATCAGAACTCTTGCAAAAGTTTCGGGTGCAAATAGGGGAGCTAAGTCATTTGAATTGGCATCTTCCCTTGGATTGCCACCTTGGCAGATTGATAAGGCCAGAAGGCAATTAGGAGGATGGACTCCTTCTACTTTGGCAGGGGCTGTTGTGGCACTTGCCCAAGCAGATGCTGATATCAAAGGCGCAGCTTCTGACCCCATATATGCCTTAGAGCGCACCGTGATCGCGATTTCACGCGCGAGAAATAAGGGCTAAATCCCAGTTTGAGTGAGGCAGGCCCTGACTGATAACCTACGCATCTGTTCCTGTGGGACATTCACATACCGACCGAGTACTAATTAAAAGAATTGAGTTAAATAAGTGGCAAACATCAAGTCTCAGATCAAGCGAATCAAGACCAATGAGAAGGCACAAGATCGTAATAAGTCTGTGCGCTCATCGATCAAGACTGCGATCCGTCGCTTCAAGGATGTTGCTGCTGCTGGTGATGCTGCAAAGACTCGCGATGAACTTCGCGCCGCATCAAAGGCTCTTGATATTGCTGTTTCAAAGGGTGTTCTTCACGCTAACTCAGCTGCAAACAAGAAGTCTGCGATGGCTAAGGCAGCTAATAAGTCTTCTAAGTAATCTAGTTTCCACTGCGCTAAGCCCGGGGAAAACATGCCTGCAATACCACTAGCGCAAGCGCCGCAACCATCTAAAACAAAGCAAGAGCAGCTTCGCAATTTCTGCATCATTGCCCATATCGATCACGGCAAATCCACACTGGCCGATCGCATGCTTGGAATCACAGAAGTCGTTGAGCAGCGCAATATGCGCGCACAATATCTGGACCGCATGGATATCGAACGCGAACGCGGAATCACAATTAAGTCCCAAGCAGTTCGCCTTCCATGGCGCTCAGGTATTGATAATCAGGAATACATCTTGAACATGATCGATACTCCAGGACATGTGGACTTCACATATGAAGTTTCTAGATCTCTCGCCGCATGTGAAGGCGCTGTACTTCTTGTGGATTGCGCTCAAGGAATTGAAGCCCAGACGCTAGCTAACTTGTATCTAGCAATGGAAAATAACCTCACCATCATTCCTGTTCTTAATAAAATTGATTTACCAGCAGCTCAGCCAGAGAAGTTTGCCGAAGAACTCGCCAAGCTCATTGGCTGTCAGCCAGAAGATTGCATGCGTGTGTCAGGCAAAACTGGTGAAGGTGTTAAAGAATTGCTTGATCAGATTGTTGCTCAAATTCCTGCGCCAAGTGGGGATGCTAACGCTCCTACTCGCGCGCTGATCTTTGACTCTGTCTATGACAGCTACCGTGGTGTTGTTACATATGTTCGCGTAAAAGATGGTCACTTAACTGCTCGTGATCAGATTCAAATGTTTTCAACCGGCGTGCGACATGAAATGCTTGAAGTAGGCGTCATCTCACCAGAACCTGTTGCATCTAAAGGACTTGGAGTTGGTGAAGTAGGTTATGTGATTACTGGAGTAAAGGACGTCCGCCAATCACGTGTGGGCGACACAATTACTACCTATAACAATCCAACAAAGACAGCACTTGCTGGTTATAAAGATCCACGCCCGATGGTCTTCTCTGGGCTATTTCCATTAGATGGCGCAGATTTTCCTCTCTTGCGCGAAGCCCTAGATAAATTACAACTCAATGACGCAGCCCTTGTTTATGAGCCAGAGAGTTCTGCTGCCCTCGGATTTGGTTTCCGATGCGGCTTCCTAGGTCTTTTACATATGGAGATTGTCCGCGAACGACTTGAGCGTGAATCAAATCTTTCGCTCATTTCTACTGCTCCTAACGTTGTTTATACAGTCACTGATGGCAGTGGCAAAGAGATCATTGTGACTAACCCTTCTGAGTATCCAGATGGAAAGATTGAAAAGGTTGAAGAGCCGATTGTTCGCGCAACGGTGCTTGCTCCAGCTGAATTCATTGGAACGATCATGGAGCTCTGCCAAGAGCGCCGGGGAATTCTGCTTGGGATGGATTACTTATCTGAAGACCGCGTGGAGATCCGTTACACCTTGCCTCTTGCTGAAATTGTCTTTGATTTCTTTGATCAACTTAAATCTCGAACAAAAGGTTATGCCTCACTGGATTATGAGCCGATCGGTGAATCAGAAGCTGATTTGGTGAAGGTCGATATCTTGCTCCAAGGGGAGAAAGTAGATGCCTTTAGCGCAATTGTTCATAAAGATAAGGCTTATGCCTATGGAACGATGATGACAGGCAAACTACGTGAGCTCATTCCAAGGCAGCAGTTTGAAATCCCTATTCAGGCAGCCATTGGCGGTCGCATCATTGCCCGCGAATCGATCCGCGCTATCCGTAAAGATGTTCTTGCTAAGTGTTATGGCGGAGATATCTCCCGTAAGCGCAAACTTTTGGAGAAGCAGAAAGAGGGTAAGAAGCGCATGAAGATGGTGGGACGTGTTGAAGTTCCACAAGAAGCATTTGTTGCCGCTCTTGCCACAGATGCTGATATTGATAAAGCAAAGGCCAAAGCAAAAGAGCAAGGCTGACCCGTATGAATAGTGAGCTTGCCTTTTATGTTCATATTCCATACTGCGCAAGGCGCTGTGGTTACTGCGACTTTAATACTTATACGCCATCTGAGCTTTCTATCTCATCTGATCTCTCAGGAGTATCACGTGACTACATTGATCTTCTGATTGCTGAGATCAATAGCGCGCGAAAGATCAGCAAAGCTGATCTTGTTCCAACGATTTTCTTTGGCGGGGGAACACCTACTCTTATGGAGCCCGCCGATCTTGGCCGAGTAGTCACAGCAATTAAAAACAATTTTGATCTAGCACCCAGCGCTGAGATCACTACTGAAGCGAACCCAGATACGGTTACCCCGGCCAAGCTTGCAGAACTTCGCGAGGCAGGAATTAACAGAATCTCTTTCGGTATGCAATCTGCCGTTCCTCATGTGCTTGCTGCACTTGATCGCACACATAACCCTGCAAATGTTGCGCGTAGCGTAAATGATGCACGTGCTGCTGGATTTGATGAAGTCAGCGTTGATTTGATTTATGGAACCCCAGGTGAATCGATGAGCGATTGGCAAGAGAGTATTGATGTTGCCCTCTCACTTCCCATCTCACATATCTCTGCTTACGCACTTATTGTTGAGCAAGGAACTAAGTTAGGTGCGCAAGTAAAACGAGGCGAAGTAGTCATGCCAGATGATGATGAGACTGCAGATAAGTATGTACTTGCTGATGCAAAGTTTGGCGCTGCGGGATTGAATTGGTATGAACTGAGCAATTGGTCAAAGGCTGGCAGCGAATCTAGACATAATCTTGCCTATTGGAATGGTGATAACTGGTGGGGCGCAGGACCAGGAGCGCATTCACATATTGATGGAAGGCGTTGGTGGAATGTGAAACATCCAACTGCTTATAAAGAAAAGATTTCATCTGGACAGAGCCCCATGCATGAAGAAGAAGTATTAAATGATGAGCAGAAAAATAGTGAGCGCATGATGCTGGAGATCAGACTTGCAAAGGGTATTGATGCCAAGACTTTGGACTCTGGGCAGTTAGCAATCCTTGAAAGCTTTAAAAATCAGGGTCATCTGCTGGCAGATTCTTGGGCAGCGGGGCGAATCGTTCTGAGCACGAGCGGTCGGCTTATTGCTGATCGAATCGTGCGAGAAATCCTTTCGTAGTAGATTTGGTGATTATGCAGGAACGTCAGCTAGAGATATTGCGCGCGATTGTCGATGAGTATGTCGCAACCGAGGAGCCAGTTGGTTCTAAAGCGATCGCCGAACGTCACGGCTTAGGTGTTTCACCTGCCACCATCCGAAACGATATGGCTGTTCTAGAAGATGCAGGGTTAATTAAACAACCTCACACAAGTGCCGGGCGTATTCCAACAAATACCGGATACCGCTTATTTGTAGACAAGATTGCAACCATTAAGCCGCTATCAACCGCTGAACGCCGGGCTATTGAAACCTTTATGAGCAATGCGAACAACCTCGATGAGTTACTTGCCCGCACTGCAAAGTTGCTTGCCCAACTCACCAAGCAAGTGGCAGTTATCCAATACCCCGATGAAAACAAAGTTGTACTTGCTGGCACAGCAAACCTTGCTCGAAACAGCAGCCAAGAATCTGCCGCATCTATATTTCCTGTCCTTGAAGCGCTAGAAGAGCAGGTAGTTCTCCTTAAACTTCTTGCTGATGCCAATGATCAAGTGCGAGTACGTATTGGCAAAGAGCAAGCAGAAAAAAGCTTGCAGACAACCTCACTAGTCAGTGTTGAATTTGGTGGACGTGGCAAGACTCATGGAGCTATTGGTGTTCTTGGGCCTACGCGTATGGATTACTCAGGAACAATGACAACGGTGAACGCCGTTGCTCGATATATTGGTGAGTTCATCAGCGAGGAAACACGTGGCTGATCTTTACCAAGCGCTAGGCGTTGATAGAGATGCATCTTTTGATGAGATAAAAAAGGCATATCGCAAACTTGCCCGCGAACTGCATCCTGATGTAAACCCAGATCCCAAAGTCCAAGATAAATTTAAAGAGATTACCGCTGCTTATGAAGTGTTAAGTGATCCAGATAAACGCCAGAAATACGATCTAGGCGGAGATCCCTTCTCGCAATTTGGTGGTTCAGCGAACTTTGGTTTTGGCGACATCATGGATGCATTCTTTGGTGGCGGCGGACAAAGAGGACCTCGTCCTCGTGCTCGCGCTGGCCAAGATGCGCTCATCGGTATCGAATTAGATTTACATGAAGCCTGTTTTGGTTGTGACCGCGAGCTAACAGTAGATACAGCAGTGCGCTGCACAAAGTGCAGTGGAACTGGTTCTGCTGACGCCGGCAAACCCCAAACATGTGGAATTTGCAAGGGGCGCGGTGAGATTCAACAAGTCACACGTAGTTTTATTGGAAATGTCATGACCAGTCGTCCATGTAACAACTGTGGTGGTTATGGATCTGTTATTACCTCTCCATGTAGTGAGTGCGCAGGAGATGGCCGCATAAGAAGCCGGCGAACACTTAATGTGAAAGTTCCTGCAGGAGTAGAAACTGGCAATCGCATTCAAATGAGTGGTCAAGGTGAAGTAGGCCCAGGAGGCGGACCGGCAGGAGATCTTTATGTTGAGATTGTTGAATTACCTCATGAATTTTTAGTGCGCGATGGGAATGATCTACATATTTCGGTATCAATTCCTATGACATCTGCGGCGCTTGGAACGCACGTCACGATTGAAAGTTTAGATGGACCACAAGATGTGAGTATCAAAGCAGGTTTCCAAAGTGGTGAGATGATCACACTCAAAGGCCTTGGTATGAGCAAACTGCGGGGAAGTGGCCGAGGAGATTTAATAGTTCATGTTGAGGTTCAGATCCCAACAAAACTTGGTAAAGATGAAGAAGATCTACTGAAGAAGCTTGCCCAGGCACGCGGTGATAAGCCTGAACAGGTGGAGATCCACCGCCGAGGCAAGCATGAACATAGTTTCTTCTCACGTTTTCGCGACGCGTTTAACCGCTAATGCTCTCTCTATTTTTTGTTCCTACGCTTCCTGAATCTGGCTCAATCACGATTACTGGAGATGAAGCCCATCATGCAATCAAAGTTACCCGCATGGAAGTGGGCGATGAAATATTGGTGACAGATGGAAGCGGCGCCTGGGTGCAAGGCAGAGTAACTTCTGTAGATAAGAAAGTATTAAAGGTGGAACCCATCACACGCGGTGCATCAAAGAAATCAAAGCCCGAGCTGATTGTTATTCAAGCACTAGCTAAATCTGATCGTTCAAAGGAAGCAATTGAACTTATGACTGCAGCAGGAGCCGATGTGATTATTGGCTGGCAAGCAGAGCGAAGTATTGCTAAATGGCAAGATGATTTTCTGGAAAAGTGGAGTACTACGGCACTTACTGCATGCAAACAGTCCCGCAGATTTGATCTTCCAGATATTGAAGGACCGATTACGACCTCTGAAATTGGCAAACGTTTTGGGGAAAACGCAATACTTTTGATCTTTCATGAAAGTGCAACAGAAAGTTTGTCTTCATTTTTTGAAAAATATTCAGAAGGTGCAGCAGATGGCCTTCCTATTGTTTGCGTCATTGGGCCAGAAGGCGGAATCAGTGAGGCAGAACTGGCAGCGCTCACCGCAGCGGGAGGACATGTAGTGCTGCTGGGGCAAGAAGTTTTTCGTTCAGCACACGCAGGATTTGCCGCGTTATCTGCCATTCAAGCGCTCATCAAGCGCTGGTAGGAGTAACGTAATTTCTATGACCTGCATCTTCTGCAAGATCGCAAATAAAGAGATCCCAAGTTCTTTCCTTTATGAGAGTGAAAAAGTTCTTGCATTCAACGACCTCACCCCACAAGCCCCTGTTCACGTCTTAGTTATTCCTAAAGCACACAGTGAAAATGCAGGCGAGTTAGCGCAAGCAGATCCTTTGGCGCTTGCCGAGCTCTTTACCGCCGCAATGCAGATTGCGGCAGATCGCGGGCTAGATGGCTACCGCACCGCTTTTAATACTGGAGCAAGTGCTGGTCAGAGCGTCTTTCACGCACATCTTCACCTTTTAGGTGGGCGTCCGTTCGCGTGGCCGCCCGGTTAAGCATAAGATTTGAAGTAATGGAGAAACACCTTTTGCCACCGGCGATCATCGTCCCGACCGCAATTCCCATGGTCGCATTTACTGGACCTGGTGATACATACCTTCGAATCTTTGAAACAACATTTCCTCATGTGAAAATCACCGTGCGTGGAAATGAAATCTTCTTAAGTGGAGATCTAGAGCAATCAGAAAAGTGCGAAGCACTCATGAAAGAGCTTCTTGTACTTCTTCGTGCGGGCCAAAACCTAAGCGCAGATACGATTCATCAATCAGTTGCGATGATCAAACACGTTCCTGCGGATCATCCTGCAGAAGTACTCTCCCTTAATATTTTAAGTAACCGTGGCAAAACTATTCGGCCAAAGACTGCTAATCAGAAACGTTATGTTGAAGCGATCGATGAGAACACTATTACTTTTGGTGTTGGCCCAGCAGGAACAGGTAAGACTTATCTTGCAATGGCCAAGGCAATCCAAGCGCTACAAGCGAAAGAAATAAACAGAATTATTTTGACTCGCCCTGCTGTTGAAGCGGGAGAGAGACTTGGTTTCTTGCCAGGAACTCTTCAAGAGAAGATTGATCCCTATCTTCGCCCGCTCTTTGACGCTCTGCATGACATGATTGACCAAGAATCTATCCCACGCCTTATGGCTTCAGGAATTATTGAAATTGCTCCACTTGCTTATATGCGTGGGCGCACACTCAACGATGCCTTTGTGATCTTAGATGAAGCGCAGAACACCAGCGCTGAACAGATGAAGATGTTTTTGACCCGCCTTGGTTTTGGCTCAAAGATGGTCATCACAGGAGATGTCACTCAAGTAGATCTGCCACATAATCAGCAATCTGGTCTAAAGATTGTGGGAGATATCTTGGAAGGCGTTGATGATATTTGCTTCATGCACCTAGGGGCTGAAGATGTTGTGAGAAACCGTTTAGTAGGAGACATTGTTACGGCATATGCAGCTTTTGATGCCGCCCTTCCAACTAATACCCGCTCTGCTCGCTTTGGAAGTGGTGATCGCTAATATCGCCTCTTTGTGGTGATGCAGCTATGGGAATAGAACTTTTAAATGAATCTGGTTTCACATGTAATGAAGATTCACTTCGATCAGTCATTGCTTTTGGCATCCAAGAGATGGGTCTGCACCCTGATTGTGATGTTGAAATCTCACTTGTTGATGAAGAAGCAATAAGCGCCCTGCATGTGCAGTGGATGGATCTAGAAGGACCGACAGATGTTCTCTCCTTTCCCATGGATGAATTAACACCGCACTCAGCATCAGAGGGCCCAGGAATTATCGGAGACATTGTTCTCTGTCCCCAGTTTGCCGAAAAGCAAGCAAAGAACGGCGTGGAGACAGAACTTCAACTACTCACCATTCACGGACTTCTTCATTGCATCGGCTTTGATCATGCAGATGAAAAAGATGAAAAAGTAATGTTTGCGTTGCAGGAGAAAATTCTCAAGGACTGGCAGGAGCAAGCATGAGCCGCTTAGGAGAATTTAAAGAGTCACTTCGTGCAAAGGTACTTCGCCGCGGATTTTCTAATGAGAAAGACCTGCGCAGTCTTGTTGATCAAGCAAGTGAGCGAGGAATTGTTGAAGATTCAGAAGCAGAGATGATTCACTCTGTCTTTGAATTAGGTGACACATTGGTCCGTGAGCTTATGGTTCCGCGCACAGATATTGTCTGGATTGAAGCAAACCGCACACTTCGCCAAGGACTCTCTCTCACCTTGCGCTCTGGATTCACACGTATTCCAGTTATCGATGAGAATCTAGATAGCATCGTTGGTATTGCATATGTGAAAGATTTAGCAAGGCGCGTGCATGAACACCATGAAGCAGAGCAATCTGAAACTGTGGGAGAGCATATAAGGCCGGCAACATTTGTCCCAGAAAATAAGCCCGCATCAGAGCTTCTTAAAGAGATGCAGCGCAATCGCATCCATATGGCGATTGTTGTTGATGAGTATGGCGGCACAGCAGGACTTATTACTATCGAAGATATTATTGAAGAGATCGTTGGCGAAATTGCAGATGAATATGACCAAGAGATGGCAGAGATTGAGTGGATTGATGAGGCAAGTGCAAGAATCTCAGCAAGGCTTAATGTTGAAGACTTCGAAGATGCTTTTAAGATCAAGCTAGAAGAAGATGTAAAAGAAGATGTTGATAGCGTCGGGGGATTGCTTGCAAAAGAGTTAGGGCGAGTACCGATCCCTGGAAGCACTATTGATGTTGCAGGCTGGCGCCTTACCGCTGAAAGGCCTGTGGGCCGTCGCCATCGAATTGGCGCAGTCCTGGCTACTCGTATCGCGCACATCGCTGATGAAAGTAGCACGCAATAAACCGATAGCATTGGTTAATGCGCATTGTGCGGTTTACACCGAGTGAAAAAAGTGGGATCGGTACCGATCCTCACTACGGCGTACTCAACGACAAAGATGAACTCTTGGTCCTTAAAGGTGACCCTCTCTATACAGGAATCGTTCCTACAGAGACAAAAATCAATTTAGCTGATGTAAAAGTCCTTGCCCCAGTTCTGCCACGAAGCAAAGTAGTTGCGATTGGCAAGAACTATGCCGATCATGCTGCCGAGATGAATTCAGCGGTCCCAGATGAACCTATTATTTTTCTTAAACCCAACACAGCAGTCATTGGCCCAGAGGAGACAATCCAATGGCCCCGCATGGCAGATCGCATTGATTTTGAAGGTGAGCTTGCAATTGTTATTGGGCGTATCTGTAAAGATGTTCCTGTTGAGCGCTATAACGATGTCATTTTTGGTTACACCATTGCCAATGATGTCACTGCTCGCAATTTGCAGACAAAAGATGGTCAATGGACAAGAGCAAAGGGCTTTGACACTTTCTGCCCACTTGGACCTTGGATTGAAACTGATTTTGTTCCTGGATCACAGCAGATTACGACAAAAGTAAATGGTGAGGTAAAGCAATCTGAGCCGCTCTCATCACTCATCTTTAAAGTCCCAGAGATCATCGCTTTCGTTACGCAAGTGATGACTCTTCTTCCTGGCGATGTTATTTTGACTGGAACACCCGCTGGAATCGGCCCGATCCCTGAAAAAGGCGAAGTAGCAATTACTATTGAAGGTATTGGAACACTCGTGAATAGAGCCAGCAGCCGTGGATAAGAAAGAAGTCAGAGTTCGATTTGCTCCATCTCCTACAGGAGATCTTCATGTGGGCAATATTCGTACCGCACTTTTTGATTGGGCATATGCCCGTCACACAGGTGGAACATTTATCTTTCGCATTGAAGATACAGATCGTGAGCGCGTGACAGATGAATATATTCAAGCGGCGATCGATACTCTCAAGTGGCTTGGTCTCACATGGGATGAGGGTCCAGAGGTAGGAGGCCCTAACGGTCCTTACTTGCAATCACAACGTTTAGATTTATATGCAACATGGGCTGCAAAGTTCCTTGAGCAAAAAGATGCTTATAAATGTTATTGCTCAGCCGATGAACTTGAAGCGGTTCGCGAAGCCCAGCGTGCTGCTAATCAAGCACCTGGCTATAACGGAAACTGCCGTGATCTAAGCGCAGATCAGATAGCGAAGTTTGAAGCAGAAGGACGCAAGCCCGTTATTCGCATGCGTATGCCAGATGGAGGAACAACGTTTACCGATCTTATTCGCGGTGAAGTGAGCTTTGACCACAACTTTGTTCCTGATTTTGTTTTGGTGCGTGGAGATGGTTCTCCTCTCTACACATTGGCGGTAGCTGTCGATGATGTCTTAATGAAGGTGACACACGTTCTTCGCGGTGAAGATCTTCTCTCATCTACGCCTCGCCAAATACGGGTCTATCAAGCGATGGGCGTGAAGCCTGAGGATTACCCAGTTTTTGCTCACTTGCCATTTGTGATGGGACAAGACAACACAAAGCTTTCTAAGCGCAACGGAGAAGTATCGATCGCTTGGTATAGGCAAGCCGGATATTTACCTGAAGCAATCTGTAATTACCTAGCGCTTCTTGGTTGGTCTCCTGGAGATGATCTTGAGAACATTTCCATGAAGGAACTCACCGAGCTTTTCACAGTAGAAAGAGTTCACAGCAGCCCTGCTCGCTTTGATATGAAGAAGCTTGAAGCGATAAACGGCGACAAGATCCGCGCTCTGACAATTGATGAATTCATGACATGGGCGCTGCCATTTCTTACTCAGGCTGGTGTCATTTCAGGGACTCCTGAAGAGTTAGCACTTGTGAAACAAGCACTGCCAATTATTCAAGAGCGTATTACCACTCTTGCTGAGATACCGCCCATGCTCAAGTTTCTCTTTGTGAAAGAGTTTGCTGTAGACGCTGATTCTTTGCCAAAGATTTCAGATTCCCAATCTAAGGAAGTACTCAAAGTTTCATATGAGCAACTTCAATCACTTGGCGATTGGACTCACGAGAGTATCGAAGGTGTATTGCGCGCAGCTCTGATTGATGGCATGGCCCTTAAACCACGTATTGCATTTGGCGCAGTTCGTATTGCTGTGACAGGTAGCCATATTTCGCCCCCACTCTTTGAATCAATGCAATTGCTAGGCCGCGATAAGTCTTTGGCGCGTATAAAAGCATCCTTATAAACACGCTATCCTTAGCACTTGTTAATTGGGGTATGGGGTAATTGGCAGCCCTTCTGATTCTGGTTCAGACAGTCTAGGTTCGAGTCCTGGTACCCCAGCGCAGTACTGATAACTACATATGTATGTACTAAGTTCTAAAAGATTTACCAGCACGGTCCCGTCGTCTAGTGGCCTAGGACTCTGGCTTCTCAAGCCAGCTACGCGGGTTCGAATCCCGTCGGGACTACTTATCTACCATCTAGAAGGTTGGAGCAATGATGCAGTGGTCATCTCTTGTGACAGTCTGCGATCTGATCGCAACATTTGCCTTTGCAACAGTAGGCGCGCGAGTTGCCGCATCTAAGGGCATGGACTTTGGTGGCATTGCTTTAATTGCCGGGGTTTCATCTTTAGCTGGTGGAACATTTCGTAATCTTTTTCTTCTTCAAAAACCTGCCTGGGTTCAAAATCCATGGCTCTTTACAGCTGTTCTTGCAGCAGTGATCATCACGATAATTCAGCGAAGTGCACAGCCCGTTGGTCGCTTCTTGCTCTCACTAGATACTTTCGGTCTTGCAGTTGCAACAGTTTCTAGTACTGAATTTGCTCTCAGGCTTCACGCCAATCCAGTGATTGCAGCAATACTTGGATTAATTGGGGGAGTAACCGGTGGGCTACTGCGAGATGTCTTGGCGCAAATAGAACCAGTATTGCTACACCGCGAAACGATAGGAACATCATGCTTGGCAGGGGCAGCTGTATTTGTTGGCTTAAGTGAGCTCCATATCAACCGTCTTATCCCGGCGGTTGTGGGAGGCGTTGTTGTTGTAGCGATTCGTGAACTATCTATTCACTTCAAATGGAACCTGCCGAAGATTGCTTAAATTTCAGCCATTCGTGCTTTAACCATTGCAAGCAGCAACTTCTCGTCAATCTCCCAATCATTGGGAATACCAATGGTCTTTTTCTTCACATCTAAATCTTTCATCTTGGGTGCAAAGCGCTCGATGACATCCTTGCTCCACGGGGCTAGGAGTATGTGGTTCTTTGCAGCAGAGATACCAAAAACGTAGTCTTTTTCAATACGTAGCATGGGTTGATTCCATGCAATCGCAAGCTCAAGTTCAGGGTGCTTGGAAGTGATGACCTTAAAAATCGCTTTAATGGTCTTTACCTGAATAGGTGCAAGAGTTTTGTAGTAATCGGCGGGCTTATCAAATCTTTGCGCAGATTGGGATCCGCGTGAATACATCACAAGAGCATTGGCGTGAGCTTGAGAGAAGCCGTAGTTCTCGCGCAAGTGAGCTATCTGTTCTGGGTATTTTTTGCCTTCAAGCTTTGCCATGACCTTAAACCAGTACGACATTTTCTCGCCGTATTTTTTCTCAATGGAAGGAAAGTGTGCTTCTCGGCTTGGGTCTTTAGGCGACATAGTTACTTTCCTTGAATTAAATATTCACTCAGACGAGCAGCAGTTGCCATCACTTGGGCGGCGTAGGTTCGACCTGGTTGGCGACCAAGGCGTTCCATTGGTCCGCTGATGCTTACTGCAGCAATGACTTTGTTATTAGGTCCGCGCACAGGAGCAGAGACAGATGCAACACCTGCTTCTCTTTCTCCTACAGATTGGGCCCATCCTCGGCGCCTGACTGCAGAAAGAGATGCAGCAGTGAACTTTGAATTCACAAGACCACGGTGAAGTTTGTCTGGATCCTCCCAAGCAAGAAGTACTTGAGCAGCAGAGCCTGCCTGCATTGTGAGAACCGTTCCTACCGGAACAGAGTCGCGAAGGCCTGAAAGACGTTCTGCAGTTGCAACACAAATTCTTTGATCACCTTGGCGGCGATAGAGCTGAGCGCTTTCACCAGATGCATCTCGAAGAGCAGAGAGCGCAGGGGCGGCAACAGAGAGAAGTCGATCTTCACCTGCGGCAGATGCCAATTCGGCAGCGCGAGCACCGAGCACAAAACGACCCATGAGATCACGGGTAACTAGGCGGTGATGTTCTAGTGCAACGGCTAAACGGTGAGCGGTAGGACGAGCGATACCGGTAGCGATCACAAGTTCAGTCAATGAGTGAGGGCCGGCTTCTAAGGTCGCAAGAATGCGCACGGATTTGTCTAAGACGCCAACTCCGCTATTCTTCTTGTCCATACTCTGATAATGCCATCTCACACATTGAGATGCAAGTATTAGGGACAGGAAGTTGGGAGAAGCTGATGGGCAAGACGCTCGCAGAAAAGATATGGGCCGATCACGTTGCGCACTCTGCGCCAGGTGAGCCTGACTTAATTTATATCGATCTGCACCTTCTCCATGAAGTTACCTCACCACAAGCTTTTGACGGCTTGCGCCTAGCAGGACGCAAAGTGCGCCGTACTGATCTGACTATCGCAACAGAAGATCACAACACCCCAACACTAAATATTGATCAGCCAATCGCTGATCCTGTTTCAAAATTGCAGGTCGATACCCTTCGCAAAAACGCCGCTGAATTTGGTGTGCGCATCCACTCACTAGGAGATGCCGAACAAGGCATTGTGCACGTTGTTGGCCCACAACTTGGTTTAAGCCAACCTGGAATGACTATTGTTTGCGGAGATTCACACACTTCAACGCATGGCGCTTTTGGCGCGCTTGCTTTTGGTATTGGAACATCTGAAGTAGAGCACGTCCTTGCAACACAGACACTTCCACTTGTGCGCCCAAAGACTATGGCAATTAATGTTGATGGAACTTTGCCAGATGGTGTGAGCGCAAAAGACATCATCCTTGCGATCATTGCTCAAATCGGTACAGGCGGCGGTCAGGGTTATGTCATCGAATACCGCGGCTCTGCTATTCGCGCACTTTCTATGGAAGGTCGCATGACGATCTGCAACATGTCTATTGAGGCAGGTGCGCGCGCAGGACTTATCGCTCCTGATGAAACTACATTTGCATATGTAAAGGGCAAGCCTCACGCCCCAGAGGGCGCCGATTGGGACGCTGCTGTTGCTTTTTGGAAGACCCTGAAGAGCGATGATGATGCAAAGTTTGATAAGGAAATCACGCTCAAGGCTGAAGATCTAGCGCCATTTGTTACATGGGGAACTAACCCTGGACAAGGCGCGCCACTTAATTCACTTGTGCCAAACCCAGCAGACTTTTCAAACCCAGAAGATCAAGGCGCAGCAGAACGCGCGCTTACTTATATGGGTCTAACAGCTGGAACACCTCTTAAGTCCATCAAGGTAGACACAATCTTTCTTGGTTCATGCACCAATGGACGCATCGAAGATCTACGCGCAGCAGCTGCAGTGATCAAGGGCAAGAAGATCAATAAAGATCTTCGCATGCTTGTTGTTCCTGGCTCTGCTCGTGTTCGCCTTCAAGCGGAGCAAGAAGGCCTAGATAAGGTCTTTTTGGATGCAGGTGCTGAATGGCGTAATGCTGGTTGCTCTATGTGTCTTGGAATGAACCCAGATCAGCTAGCTGTCGGTGAGCGTTCTGCCTCAACATCTAATAGAAACTTTGAAGGACGCCAAGGCAAGGGCGGACGTACTCACCTTGTGAGCCCACTTGTTGCAGCAGCAACTGCGATACGCGGGACTCTTTCATCACCGGCAGATTTGTAAGGAGAAGGACAATGGATAAATTTATTTCACATACCGGCACTGCCGTTCCACTACGCCGATCCAACGTGGACACAGATCAGATCATTCCTGCTGTCTATCTCAAGCGCGTAACAAAGAGTGGGTTTGAAGATGGACTCTTTGCTGCATGGCGCAGTGATCCAGAGTTTGTCCTTAATAAGCCTGAATATAAAGCGGCAACAATCTTGGTAGCAGGTGCTGATTTTGGTACGGGATCATCCCGTGAGCATGCTGTGTGGGCGCTTCAGAACTATGGTTTTAAAGCAGTTATTTCAAGTCGCTTTGCAGATATCTTCCGTGGTAACTCTCAAAAGGGCGGACTGCTCACCGTTGTTTTGCCAGAGGCAGATGTTGAGAAGATCTGGGCTGCGATTGAATCTGATCCAAGTACGCAGGTCACCGTTGATTTAGAAGCGAAGAATGTGCGCATGGGTAGTGATGTTTTTGCCTTTGAGATCGATGATTACACCCGCTGGCGTTTGATGGAGGGTCTTGATGACATCGGTTTAACGCTTAAAAACATCGATGCAGTGAGTAATTTTGAGAAATCACGCGCCTCATATAAGCCAAAAACCCTTCCAATACGCTCATAAATTAAGGGTTTTCACTATTTGGAAGAAAGCCTCAACTAATAATTGAGAGTTTTTTACGCATAAAAAGTGAATTTTTTTAATAATTCTTACTTTGCGACACACCGAATTTAATACTCACCCTTTGTGTTTCACCCGCGTATGTTTCCTTGCATAGGCAAAAGGCCTAGGAAATACGCGTATTTAAGGGGATTTAAATGAACAAAGCCCAGTTCATCGCTTACTTGGCTCCACAGTTTGGTGATAACAAGAAAGAAGCTGCTCGCGCAGTAGATGTAGTTTTTGATGCAATCATCCGCAACATTTCAAAGGGTGATGACGTCATGATTAACGATTTCGGTAAGTTCAAGAAGGTTGATCGTCCAGCACGTAAAGGACGTAACCCATTTACCGGTGAAACAATTCAAATTAAGGCAAGCAAGAAGGTTCGCTTCTTGCCAGCAAAGGGACTCAAGGAAGTTATCTCTGGCGCACGTAAGCTAGGCCCAGCTCCTGTCCCACCAGCAAAGGCTGCTCCTACAAAGGCAACAGCAAAGAAGGCAACTGCTAAGAAGTCAACAAAGAAGGCCGCAAAGCGTCCTGCTAAGAAGACAGCAAAGAAGGCAGTTCGCAAGGCTCCTGCTCGTAAAAAGGCAGCGAAGAAGCGTCGCTAAAGTACATATTTGAAAGCGGGGGCCAATTGGTCCCCGCTTTTTTATTTCCTCATAGCTTTTCGGTTTAAACTGCTTATATGAGTTTTCACGAGGTGGTTTATGCCCCGCCTAAGGGCAAGCCGCTAGGAATCAATCTGATGTTTCGCGTTGGAAGTTGGATTGTTATTCCTATACTCAAATTATTAACCAAGCGCGATTGGCGCGGGATAGAAAACCTGCCAAAGAGCGGCCCAGTTATTGCCATCTCCAATCACATCTCTTATGCAGACCCTCTGATCTTTGCTCACTTCTTATTTTCAAATGGCCGCGCTGTCAGGTTTCTTGCTAAAGCTTCTTTATTTAAAGTCCCCGTGCTTGGATTTATTTTGCGCACTGCAGGGCAAGTTCCTGTAGACCGCGAGATAAAAGGCTCAGAGGCAATGCCCCATGCGCTTGCATTCTTAAGGGCAGGACACTGTGTTGGGATTTATCCTGAAGGAACTCTTACACGTGATAAAGATTTGTGGCCTATGAAAGCAAAGACTGGCCTTGCTCGTCTTGCCATCATAAGTAAAGCCCCCGTGATTCCATGCGCGCAGTGGGGAGCAGAAGATATTTTGATGCCATATGCAAAGGTGCCCAGAATTTTCAAACGTACCAAAGTGATAGTGGTTGCAGGGCCAGCACTAGATTTCTCGCCTTGGTATGGCAAAGAAGATGATTTTGCGGCTGTTCAAGAGGCAACTGAGTACGCAATGTCCGCGGTAACTCGTCTCTTGGAGGAAATTAGGGGAGAATTAGCCCCTGCAGATATTTTTGATCCAAGGTCATCAGATCTACCAACAATTGGAAACTTTAAAAAGAAGAAGAGGAAATAAAAGATGGCGCGCGTAAGTGTTCTGGGATCTGGTGCTTGGGGAACAACCCTTGCCCAAGTCTTATGCGATGCTGGCCATGAAGTATTGGTCTGGGGAAGAAACGAAGTAGTCGTGGCTGAGATCAATGATCTCCACACAAATACAAAGTTCCTCCCAGGAATTATCTTGCCAAATAATCTCAATGCGACAACTGATATTAAAAAAGCGTTTGAATTTGGCGAATCAATAGTGCTCGCTATCCCAGCTCAAACGCTCAGAGCCAATCTCAAGACATGGGCGCCTATATTCCCAAAGAGCTTGCCAATTATTTCTACCCTTAAAGGTATTGAATCCGACACGATGTCTCGCATGACTGAAGTTGTCATTCAAGAGCTTGGAACAGATATTTCTCAGATCGGTTTAATTACAGGACCAAATCTTGCAGGGGAGTTATCTCTGCGCCAACCAGCGGGAGCAGTTGCTGCCTCTGTGAATCCAAAGATTTCACAGCTCATGATTGATCTTTTCACCGTTCCATACTTTCGCGTGTATCCATCAACTGACCTTGTTGGGTGTGAACTCGCAGGAGCTGCAAAGAGTGTGATTGCACTCGCTGTTGGAATGACGATCGGTATGGACTTGGGGGAGAACACACAAGCAATGGTTATTACACGCGGGCTTAGTGAAGTGGCGCGCTTTGGCGCAAGCTACGGAGCCCAGCCAATGACATTTCTTGGTTTAGCTGGAATGGGCGACATTGTTGCTAGTTGTGGTTCAGCACTTTCACGTAACAGAACATTTGGTGAGGCTTATGGCCGCATAGGATCTATGGATGGTGCGCGCAAAGAAGTAACAAAAACTGTTGAAGGTGTTGCATCTGCGCAAGCGATCCGCGAACTTGCTCACCGCGTGGGCGTAGAAGTGCCGATCATTGAAGTAGTGGCCGATGCTGTTCACGGAGATATCACTCCTGATCAAGCGATGGAGCGCCTCATGTCCGTCAGCACATTGGCTGAGATCTAATGACACAATCAAAGATTAAGGTAGCCATACTCTGCGGAGGACAGTCCTCTGAACATGAGATCTCATGCATCTCAGCGGCTGGAATATTAAGCGCGATAGATCGCGATCGTTTTGAACCAGTTGTTATTGGCATTACCCGCGCGGGTAAATGGGTAATGGTGGTTGAGCATTCAGTACTCAATAAAAAAGGCAGTGCAATGCCTGAGATCTCATCTGACTTGCCACAAGTAAACGTTGATATCCATGGATTTGAAGTTTCTGGGAAGAAACTTGATATAGATGTCATCTTTCCCATTCTTCATGGCCCATACGGCGAAGATGGAACCGTGCAGGGACTGTGTGAGATGGCAGGCATTCGATATGTCGGCTCTGGCGTACTTGCAAGCGCGGTTGCGATGGATAAGTCTTTTAGTAAATCGATCTTTACTGCTCACGGCATGAAAGTGGCAAACGGCATTGTCTTGCACGCCAAGCAGTGGTCAGCAACCCAAATTGATAATTTGAAGTACCCACTCTTTGTGAAGCCTGCGCGAAGTGGATCAAGTCGCGGAACTTCAAAGGTCAAAGATGCAGCCCATCTTGCAGATGCGATCAAGCATGCATTTGAGTTTGATACCAAAGTCCTAGTTGAAGAGGCAATTGTTGGCCGCGAGATTGAATGCGGCGTTCTTGAATTAGCTGGAACCCCTCACGCATCACCAATAGGTGAGATTAAGATCAAAGGAAACCATGAGTTCTATGACTATGAGGCAAAATATCTTGATGATGCAACTGAAGTAATCTTCCCTGTCGATCTTCCAGCAGGAGTGGAGGCAAAGATTCAGGATTTGGCAGTAAAAGCATTTGCAGCTCTTGGCTGCGAGGGTCTAGCTCGCGTTGATTTCTTTTACACAGATAAAGGTGAGATTGTGATTAACGAAATCAACACAATGCCTGGCTTCACGCCATCATCAATGTTTCCAAAACTATGGGCAAAAGCAGGGACTACTTACTCAGAGATCATTACTAGTTTGATCGATGCGGCTCTTGTTCGCTCCGCTCACGTTACTCGTTAGAGAGTTAATTCTCGCATCGCATATGTTGCACGATCGATCACCAGTACCTGGTGGTTTGCAATGAGCTTCCAACCATCTTGAGTCCATCCTGAAGAGGCAACTAAGACGCCTTGCTCATCTGAGCGAACAAGTAAGTCGTAGTAATCAGCGGGTTGTCCTTGAGGAATGCGATCGTTGTTGTGTTCGTTAATAATGATGAACCCTGTTGGGGTCAAAAGCATTGCATTAAGGCTTGAGAAGTCGCAGTTATCGCGGATCTTTCCTACGGCAGAGAGAACGCCTTCATCTAGGCCATACTTTTCAATCTCTGTCATCAGCACATAGAAATAGCGTTCACTATCTGTTGTGCCTCGCATCAGTGCTTTGAATTTAGGATCAACGAATTGGTCGAGGGACTCTGGAGGAAATACACCTCCGTTATGGATGAAGGAGTACTCCTCATAGATAAATGGATGAGTATTTCCCTCTGTCACTTCTAAACCACCTGTGGCCCAGCGAAGATGAAGTAGCGCTGCATCTGAAGTGAGGCTGGAAGTTACCTCTGAAAACTTGCTACTTTCTTTAGCAATCTTTGGCTCAACAACCAGCGCAGGTTTAGAACTTCCATCTGAAGTCACTATGCCCCAGCCATCACGGTGGAAATCTGAGAGCTCTTTAAACTCCACAAAATTAGGTCCGGCAAATGCAGAGACCGAAGTCCCTTGCTTTGCAACATAACCCATTAAGCGGCACATAGTTACTTATTCACCATCAAGAGGTGTGACATAAGCACCACTAATTCCGCCATCTACCAAGAAGTTGGCAGCGGTAATAAATGAGGAGTCATCGGAGGCTAAGAACGCCACAGCAGCAGCGATCTCTGATGCTTCAGCAAAGCGTCCAAATGGAATGTGAATAAGGCGACGTGCTGCGCGCTCGGGATCTTTTGCAAAGAGTTCACGAAGTAGTGGTGTATTTACTGGTCCGGGCGAGAGTGCATTGACACGGATGCCCTGCTTTGCGAACTGCACACCAAGTTCACGGCTCATTGCAAGAACGCCGCCTTTAGAGGCGGTATATGAAATCTGTGATGTTGCTGCAGCCATTGTTGCTACAAATGAAGCTGTATTAATGATCGAGCCCTTTTTAGCTTTCTGCATATAAGGAATGACATATTTGCAGCAGAGAAAGACAGATGTGAGGTTTACATCTTGAACGCGCTTCCAGGCATCTAGGCCTGTTGTGAGGATCGAATCATCATCTGGGGGAGAGATACCAGCATTGTTAAAGGCGATATCAATACGGTTATAGGTATCGAATGCGACTTTATACATTCTCTGAACATCTTCTTCATCGGTCACATTTGCTTTGACATAGAGCCCACCAAGTTCGGCAGCGACCTTTGTGCCCACTTCCTCATTGAGATCGACAACAACAACCTTGGCGCCTTCAGCAGCCAAACGTTGGGCAGTTGCATATCCAATTCCACTAGCTGCCCCAGTGATGACGGCAACGCGGTCTTTTAGTCGATCCATGCTTATCTCCTTATGTGATTTTCTTAGTTTTGTGTATCAAAGAATACATTTTTTGTTTCAGTAAAGGCATCGAGTGCATCTGGGCCTAGCTCTCGTCCCAAACCTGATTGCTTATAGCCACCAAATGGTGTCCAGTAGCGAACAGAAGAATTTGAGTTCACGGATAAATTACCTGCTTCAACTGCGCGTGAGACACGGACTGCTCTACCGATATCTCGTGACCAGATAGATCCTGAAAGGCCGTATTCAGAGTCGTTAGCGAGTTTGATTGCATCTGCTTCATCGTCAAAGGCCATCACAGAAACGATTGGGCCGAAGATCTCTTCGCGGTATGCACGATCATTTGTTGAATCTGCCATAAGTACAGTTGGCGCAAACCAGAAACCCTCACCTGTTGGCTTGCTTCCCGTGAAGGCAATCTTTGATTGATCTGGCATATATTCCTGAACACGGTCGAGTTGTCCCTTGGAAATCAAAGGTCCCATCTCTGCTGTATCTAAATCAGGGGATTCAACGCGGAATTTCTTAACGGCAACCTCAAAGCGTTCCATAAATTTGTCGTAAGCAGACTTTTGAATCAAAATTCTTGAACGTGCGCAGCAATCTTGTCCTGCATTATCAAAAACCGCGCCAGGGGCTCCTGCCGCTGCTTTTTCGATATCAGCATCAGCAAAAATAATATTGGCGCTCTTGCCACCGAGTTCAAGAGTGACGCGCTTAACTTGGTCGGCGCATCCCTTCATGATTGATTTGCCAACTTGAGTAGAGCCGGTGAAAACAATCTTTCTGACAAGCGGGTTTGTGACAAAGCGATCTCCGACGATGCTTCCCTTGCCAGGGATAACATTAAATACACCATCTGGAATTCCAGCGTCTTTCGCTAGTTCGCCCAGTCTGATTGCAGTCATTGGTGTGAGCTCTGCTGGTTTTAATACAACGGTATTTCCTGCAGCAAGGGCCGGAGCAAAACCCCATCCTGCAATTGGCATTGGAAAGTTCCACGGAACAATGACGCCAATTACTCCCAGTGGTTCCTTAAAGGTGATATCGATTCCGTTAGGAACAGGAATCTGGCGACCAAATAAACGCTCAGGTGCTGCGCTGTAGTAATTCAAGACATCTCTGACATTGCCTGCTTCCCAGCGGGCGTTACCGATCGTGTGGCCAGAGTTCAAAACTTCAAGGAGTGCCAATTCTTCGATGTGCTCATCAACGATTCTTGCAAAACTGCGCAGCAGCTTTGCTCGATCACCTGGATTTACTTTTCTCCAGGTTTCAAAAGCCTTATGTGCTTTGGCAATAACAGCATCGGTCTGGGTGAGATCTGCCATCGAAATATCTTTCACGGGGGATGCCGTGGCAGGGTTAATAACGGTATATGTGCTCATTGTTTAAGTTCCTTACATTCTCTCAAAGCTGCGGACACGTTCCCAATCAGTTACTGCGCGATTAAATGCATCAAGTTCAGTATCTGCCATATGGGTGTAGTGCTTTTGAACATCTTCGCCAAATGTCTCTTTCACCCATGCACTATTTGCCCAAAGATCCCTTGCTTCCTTCAGGGTTTCTGGGATACGCGCTGTTTCAAGAGCGTATGCATTTCCTTGGAATATAGGCTCAAGTTCTAAGTTCTTTTCAATTCCATCAAGTCCTGCTGCAACCATCGCTGCAACTGCAAGGTATGGATTGACATCCCCGCCTGGAACGCGGTTTTCAACCCGCAGAGATAAACCTTCTCCAACTAAACGAAGCGCGCATGTGCGATTGTCTCGGCCCCATTTGATTGCAGTAGGAGCAAATGTTCCGGCTTGATAGCGCTTATATGAGTTGATATTTGGCGCAAATAACAAGGTGAGCTCTCTCATGTGAGCTTGAAGACCTGCAAGATATGCACGGCCTTGCTTAGACATGCCATCGCCTGCATCGCCGGCAAGAACCGGCTTGCCATCTTTACTGCGGAAAGAAAGATGAATGTGACAAGAGCTACCTTCGCGTTCGTTGAACTTTGCCATAAAGGTCAGCGAACATCCTTGCTGAGAGGCAATCTCTTTTGCGCCCATCTTGTAGATGGAGTGGTTGTCGCACGTTGCAAGGGCGTCTTCATATTTAAATGCAATTTCATGTTGCCCAAAGTTACATTCACCCTTTGCGGACTCCACCGTAAGTCCAGCAGCGTCCATATTGAGCCGGATTGCGCGAAGGAGTTTTTCTACGCGAGCAGTTCCACTCAGTGAGTAATCAACGTTGTATTGGTTTGCAGGAGTAAGTCCTGTATAGCCCTTGTCCCATGCCTCTTCAAAGGTGTCTTTGAATACTATAAATTCAAGTTCAGTTCCGCACATGGCAACCATCCCGGCATCTTTAAGCCGAGCAAGCTGCTTTTTAAGAATTGTTCGAGGTGAAACAGAGATCAAATCTTTATGGTGATCAACAAAGTCTGCGATTACTAGCGCCGTTCCTTCATGCCATGGCATATAACGAAGTGTGTTGAAATCAGGAGACATTCCCATATCGGCATATCCGGTCTCCCATGAGGAGACGTCATAGC
>Ga0118677_10001802_pt2 | contig 40935 bp, 30 predicted proteins | sample AliMusrvi5mmetaG_FD_86154 | JGI IMG/M metagenome (GOLD analysis project Ga0118677, IMG submission 86154)
GATGCCCGGAAATACCGTCGCTGCCAGCTCTTCCCAAACCGGGGAATCGCGAAAGAATTCAGTAACACCGATGAGCAATTCTTTGAAAAGGATTTCGATTTCCTTTGGATTCTCTTGCAAAAAACCGACATAGGAGGCAATTTTGTCAATTTTAAAAATGCCCATACGCCGTTCAATACGACGATATACCGTATTTTTTTTATACAATGAGAAATCATTGCCCGTATGGGTTCTCAGCAGGATGATTATTTTTTCGAGAGAACTCTTGTCGTTCAAATCTTTACCTGTAGCTGGTCTCAGGGCAGGTGCCAGTTTTAAGTATTCAAGAAGCTTTTCATACAGCTCACTGGCAGGGGCAACGATATCCACCACAACAGAATCAATGGCATTGCGGGGCATGCTGTCGAACTTTGCTGTGGCAGGTTCCTGGACCATGGCTATCCCGTTTTTTTCTTTGATGGCATGGAGTCCGATGCTGCCGTCAGAGCCCATGCCCGATAGAATGACACCAATCGCCCGTTCCTGCTTGTCGGCGGCAAGGGATCGCAGGAAAAAGTCAATCGGAAGGCGTAAACCCCTTGATTCCATTGGCTCAAACAGGTGAAGAACCCCGTTTAAGATAGACATGCTCGTATTAGGCGGAATAACATATACGCAGTTTGGCTTTACAACCATGAGGTCTTTTACCTGGAAAACTTTCATCCTGGAGATCCGCTGAAGCAGTTCCGGCAACATCCCCTTCTGGGTGGGGTCAAGGTGTTGAATGACAATAAAGGCCATGCCGCTGTTTTCAGGGATATTCCCTAAAAATTGCTCCAGGGCTTCCAGTCCGCCGGCCGAGGCACCGATGCTGACAATCGGAAACTGACCGGGGCTTGTGTCGGAAGATTTGTTTTTTACAGGCAGTGATCCTTTTGTTTTATCTGGCTTCACGGGTATTTGTTTGGCGCAATTTTCCGGTTTCCGTTAAGGGAAAGAATCCTTCTTATGCCCGATCGGGCATAATGAATGTATCTTAAATCGTTTTTACTTGTAAAAATCAAATATACGTTATTTCCGGTTAAAAGTCAATGCAGAATGTGTGAAAACAACAAACAATCCGGTTATCCCGGTTTCTTCAAAGCGATGCATGTTTTCGTCGTTTAAAGGTCTTGTATAATTCGAACCATAGGATGGTGGATAATCCCGCAAATACACAGATGCCCAAATTGATGAGGGTTGGTTTCTGGAACTGGAACAGTTTTAGAAAAAAGGGGGTGTTGAGGATCAGGACCAGGAAGGAAATTGCCCCGCCTGTCACCCACAATACCGCCTTATTGGGCGTTACCAGGATCCTGAAGATATTGTCGGTCCACGACCGGTTCGTGAGGATCACTGCGATGTTCGATACCATTAAGGTGATGAAGGCCATGGCCCTTACTTCATTCGCTTCGTAGCCCTGGTGTATGGCCAGCAGGTAAACGGAAACGGTCATTAAAAGGATCCCGACCCCCTGCAGGCAGCTGAACCAGATCTTTCTGCTGCCAAAAAAAGGTTCATCGATCCTCCTTGGCGGCCGGTTCATGATGTATCGCTCCTCTTTTTCAGCTTCAAAAATGATGGAGCAAGCCGGGTCGATGATCAATTCGAGGAAAACGATATGAACAGGCCATAAAATGATCGGGAACTTCCCCAGCAATATCGGGATCAGCGACAGCCCGGCAATTGGAACATGTATTGCAAAGGTATATCCGAAGGCCTTTTGAAGGTTGTCAAAGATTCGCCTTCCCATTTTGATGGCCCCGACAATGGATAAAAAATCATCATCCATCAGCACCAGTGAAGCCGCTTCCCTGGCTACATCCGTTCCATTCTTTCCCATGGCAATCCCAATGTCGGCTGATTTCAGGGCGGCGGCGTCGTTGATGCCGTCGCCGGTCATGGCAACGATCTCCTGGTTCTTTTTCAGTGCATTGACAATTTTCAGTTTCTGCTCGGGTACTACCCTGGCAAACACGCTGATCCCGGGTATCTTTTTGCACAACTCATCTTCGCTCATGGCTTGCAACTCCTCACCGGTAATGCACCTGCCGGGATTTTCAAGACCTATTTCCGTGGCAATATGCATGGCTGTAACCGGGTAATCCCTGGTAATCATGATGACCCTGATGCCTGCCTGGTAACATTCGCCGACAGCTTGCTTTACATTTTCACGAACAGGATCGGAGAGTCCGATCAAACCAATAAAATCAAATGTAAAATCGTGCTGGAGTTCAGGTAATTCGCTGGTAGTTATTTTTGCCCTGGCCACACCCAGCACCCTCAGTCCGCCGGCAGCCAATTCTTCAACTGCGTGCAGCAAAGGCATTTTGCTTTTCCCATCCAGGTGACAAAGATCGAAAATGGATTCCGGAGCACCTTTTGCGGCTATGATTTTTTCCATGGTCCCTTTGCGTGAAAACAACCGCGACATAGCCATCAAATCTTTGGAAAGAGGGTACTCTTTGATCATTTCCCAGTTTTTGTGTATGTGCTCTGTCCCTTCGAGGTAAAGATCGCCCATGCGCATGATTGCCTGTTCCATGGGATCAAATGGATTTGTCTGACTTGAGAGGATGCCATACTCGATTATTTCATGGAATTCGGGGCCAAACACCATGGCTTTGGTGATGGTCAGGAACTCTTTGCCGTTGTAAAGCCTCGAGACAGTCATTTTATTCTGGGTCAGGGTGCCGGTTTTGTCGGTACACAGCACAGTTGCCGAGCCAAGCGTTTCTATCGCAGATGGTTTCCGGGTCAGCACTTTCTTTTTCGACATCCGCCATGCCCCGAGCGCCATGAAAACGGTGAGAATTACCGGGAACTCTTCGGGCAATACGGCCATTGCCAGGGTTATCCCGGCAAGAAATCCATTGACCAGGCTGCCGCGGGTAATGGTGAACCCGGCAATTACCAAAACACACAGGACTGCAGCGATGATGGTGAGTTTTTTTACCAGCGATCCCATCTCCTTTTTTAACCTGGTGGGTTCCTCCTTAACATCCGTCAGTGATTTCCCGATTTTCCCGATTTCAGTATGGATGCCAGTTCCGGTAACACGTGCGATGCCATTTCCCCGGATGATCATCGACCCTGAATAAACAAATGGCAAATCGTCGCCACCGGGTTGGGTGGGCTTTTCGATTTCGTCCCAATCTTTCTTCCTGACAGGTACCGACTCCCCGGTGAGCAGCGATTCATCGGCGAGTAAGTTGATCGATTCCAGTACTGTTGCATCGGCGGGAACCCTGTCGCCTTCCTGCAGCACAATGACGTCGTCTGTAACCACTTCAAAACCCGCGATTCGTGTCTCTGCGCCGTCCCTGATGACCAGGGCCCTGGGACTTGCCATATCTTTCAATGCAGTGAGGGCTTTTTCTGTCTTCTTCTCCTGGAAAAATTCAATGCCCATGATCACGAATACAAAGCCCATCAGCATCAACCCCGATGCCAGATCGCCCATCACCAGGTACAGGGTGCCGCAGGCAACCAACAGGATAAACATGGGTTCCCTGACCACACCGAATGCGATGGAAAAATAATTTTTTGGTTTTGAAGAGGGAAGGCTGTTATACCCTTCGGTGCGCAATTTTTCCTGTGCCTGGCTGGTTGTTAGTCCTTTGATCATAAAGGTTACATCCTCTCCATGTACCAGTTCAGCTCTTTTTCCATCTTTTTGTAACGGAAAATGGTGGTGATGATTTTTTGCAGCCGGATGAAAGCTGTTTCGCTTTTCACCACATAATCAAAAGCCCTGTGATGCATGCAGTTTATCGCCACATCGATTTTATCCTGTGAAGACAGCATCACCACGGGAATGTCTGGATTGAATGCCTTGATCTTGTCAAGGGTCTCAATTCCGTTTATCGCATCTTTCTCGATGCCATCAAGCCGGTAATCCAGGATGATCACATCGGGATCGTGCGACAGGTTTGCGACGCAAAGTTCTCCCGTGGCAAAAGTCTCAATGGTAAAATCGGCATGTTGCAGGAATTCAATTTCCAGCGATTTCAGGAACAATGCATCGTCATCTACGAGGAAGAGTTTTATTTTATTGTCGTGTTTCACGTGTTTGATTTTTTAATTCTGTTAAACTCCACTTCCAGTTCTTTACATGCCTGGGTACACACATTCCCAACCTGGAAAACCATGTCATGTATCTCCTCAGACTGCTGCTGGGTTGTTGCGAATTCCTGGATTTTTTTTGCCATGTTTTCAAAATCCGGGCTGATCCCCATGATGGAAAAAGAGGGGATCATCTTATGCACGGCCGCATGCAGCGAATGCCAGTCTTTATCCTGCAGGCTTCGCCTCATGGCGCTGATCAACAGGGGAGTTTGTTCAAGATATAGTGAAATCATCTCCATCATCAGTTTGGGATTGGATTTGGTACGATGGATCAGATAATCGAGATCGGTGTATTTTAGCTTTTGCGTTGGAATGTATCCATTCTCTTCATTCCCGCCGAATTTTCCGGGGGCTGGTTTTTTTACAAGCCCGATTATTTTGCTGTATAGCAAACGTTCGTCAACCGGTTTTGCAATATAATCGTTCATGCCCACAGCCTTGCATTTTGCGAGGTCAACAGTGGTTACATCAGCCGTTAACGCAATGATGGGGATTTTGGAGTTCAGTTTGGTCCGGATGAATTCCGTTGCTTCAAACCCGTTCATTTCCGGCATCTGCAAGTCCATCAAAATGATGTCGAATGATTTGGTTTGCAGTTTTTCGATGGCAATTTTTCCGTTGGAGGCAAGATCACGGTCAAATCCGAAGTCATCCAGCAGCGTTTTCATTAGCAACTGGTTGAGAGGGATGTCTTCAACAACCAGTACCTTGATATTTTTTATCTCCGTATCCAGTTCCACGACCTCCTCTTCGGCTTCAGCTTCACCGGTCGTTTTAAGGAAACTCAATATGAAACTAAAGGTTGAACCTTCATTGATTTTACTTTTTACCCGAATGGTGCCGCCCTGTGGCTCAACCAGTTGCTTGACAATGGCAAGACCCAAACCAGTTCCGCCATATAACCTGGATGTGCCGCTTGAAGCCTGCTGGAAGTTTTCAAAAATCTTCTCTATTTTATCTGGCGGTATCCCGATCCCGGTATCTGCTATGGCAAACTCAATGGTTACTTTATCTTCGTCTTCGCTTAACAGGTTAACGGTCACGGTGATCTTCCCTTTTGTGGTGAATTTTACAGCATTGCTCACCAGGTTTAAAATGATCTGGTGCAGCCGCACAGGGTCGCCCACCAATACAGCAGGAATGTTTTTGTCGTATTCTATCACCAACTCTAAATTCTTCTCCTGGATTTTTGCCTCAAACAGATGAAGCATGGCCGATATCGACAGCGCCATGGTAAAGGGAGTCTGCTCGAAGATCATCTTCCCGGCATCCACTTTTGCCAGGTCGAGTATGTCGTTGATAAGCACGATCAGGGCATCGCCGCTCATTTTGATGGCAGTCAGGTATTCCTTCTGTTTGGACGAAAGTTCTGTTTTCAGCAGCACCTTGGTGAATCCGATGATCGCATTCATAGGCGTGCGGATTTCGTGACTCATGTTCGACAGGAATTGCTGTTTAGCCTTCACCGCGTTTTCTGCGATCCGAGTGGAGTCTTCGGCTTTTAGCTTCGCCTCTTCCGCAATACTTGTTGCCAGCTCGGCAAATACGATCGCCTCTGTCAGTTCCGTCTCAATTCTTTTCTGTTCGGTAATATCCCTGGCCACCACGACTACACCAAGCACATTCCCCCGGGCATCCTTATAAACGGAACCATTTAACAGCACATCCGTAAGCTTATGATCTTTTATCGTTAACGGATAATCCGCCACAAACCCTTTTGCAAATACATCGCGGTAAACGGCCCGTGCTTTCTGCGGTTCGGTAAAATAATCGAAGAAGTCGGTCCCTGTGAGTTCATTACGCGGAATCCCCGTGATCTGTACCGATGCATTGTTTATGTCGGTGATTTTTCCCGCCGGGCTGATCGTGAACATTGGATCTCGGCTCGCCTCGATGAGGCTGCGGGCATAGTTTGCGATGATCAGCTCGGCTGCCCGTTTTTCCTTCTCATCGTTTTGAAAGGCAAGTTCTTTATTGGCAATGACCAGTTCCGCAGCGCGTTTTTCTTTCTCATCGTTCTGGAAAGCCAGCTCTTTGTTGGCAATGATCAACTCTTGTGCCCGTTTTTCTTTCTCATCATTCTGGAAAGCCAGCTCTTTGTTTGCAATGATCAGCTCTTCCGCTCTTTTCCCTTTTTCATTGTTCTGAAAAACAAGTTCTTTGTTTGCATTTCGCAACTCCCTGGCCCATTTTTGTTCGGAGATATCTCTTGCCACCACAACCGCACCAAGCACATTACCATGATCATCTTTATAGACCGAACCATTAAATAGTACATCGGTCAGTTTTCCGTTGACATGCCGGAAGGTAAGGGGCGCATCGATAATCGTTCCCTTGAGGAAAACTTCCTTATATACTTCAGACGCTTTTTCCGGGTCGGTAAAATAGTCGTAAAAATTGGTCCCTATCAGATGTTCACGATCAACACCGGTGATATCCACCTTTGCCTGGTTCATGTCGGTGATTTTGCCATCGGTGCTTATGGTGATCAACGGGTCAAGGCTGGCTTCAATCAGGCTGCTGGCGTATTGCGATTCATGTGATTGTGTCCGTTGCATTTGTCCTTTTTTGTAGCGTTTTTCTGAATTTGATCCAATTTAATTTTCATCCGTTGAATTTCCGATATCTTCAATCGGGCTGCGACGTTTAACCTTCAGTTGTTTAAAATGGGAAGGGGAGAGCCCGGTTACTTTTTTAAACTGGTTGGAGAGATGGGCAACGCTGCTGTAGTTCATCTTCCATGCAATTTCCGTGATGTTCAGTTCATCATAGATGATCAGCTCCTTGATCCGTTCAATTTTGTGAGAGATGATGAATTGTTCGATGGTGGTTCCCTGAACTTCTGAAAACAAATTGGATAGATAGGTGTAGTCGTGGGCCAGTTTTTTACTCAAAAAATCGGAAAAGTTAATTTTGATGATTTCATCCGTATGATGAACCATTTCAATAATGGCATTTTTAATTTTTTCAATTAGCACTGCCCGTTTGTCATCCATCAATTCGAGCCCCGAATTGAGCAAAACTGTTGTGAGCTCCTTTCGCTGTTCGGCAGAAAGGGTCTCCATGATTTCTACTTCTCCCAGATCCACCACGATGAAATGAAGTCCAAGTCCTTTCAACGCCTCCTTTACCGCCATTTTACATCGGGCGCTCACCATGTATTTGATGTATATTTTCAAACAGCTGATTTTTTTTGTGTGAATAATGCCTGTCGAATGCCTTCGCATATAATGTTACAAAGTTCATCTTCTTCTTACCGGCATGTTTTACATAATTTTTTAAAAAAGTTACATAATTCACACATTTCTCAACTCCGTGTTTCGCTGGAAAGGATTCCGGCAGGGTGAAACAGAGGTGACCCGACAGGCTTTTCATTCCAGGCTGTTGAATAAATTCTCGTTGTTTGTTTTGAGTGAATCCATACATGATTCCGTTTGTGCATCCTTACCATGTGGTTTGAATCCATATACTGTTCCATGGTCAACCGGGCCATCAGGTAACTTACGGTTGATTCCGCCCCCTGGTTCAGGTTTACATGAGTCTCTTCCAGTCCGTCGTAACAGCCGCCGGTACAAGGGTTGTAGATGATCTGGTGCAGGCGGTTGTTCCCCAGAAACCAGTTGAATGCAGTTTCCATTTTGAGGCGATAATCTTCCTCCATAAAAGCATCATAAAATTTTGCCAGGGTCATGATGGTGTAGGCGACATCGATCGGTTGTTCACCGAAATGGCCGGCAACTTCTCCTTTTTGCAGCCAGTTCTTGTTGGAGATCACTTCGATACCGTTTTCATTAAAAGTCTGCGACAACAGAAAACCAAAGGATTTTATCGCGATATCTTTATAGACCGCCTCCCTGGTTAACGTCCATGCGCACAGCATGGCCTCCGGCAATATGCTGTTGGCGTAAGTCAGATACCCTTCAAACCAATCCCAGCTTACAGTCGCTTCGTGCCGGTACATCTGAACAAGCCGGTTGGCTAATATCTTCACCAGGAAAAGCTTTTCATCGGACTTTATGGCTCGTTGACTGTAACAGAGTCCCTTGATGGCAAAAGCCATTGCCCTGGTCGAATGAACTGTGCTGATATAAAGCATTGATTTTTCCAGTATTCTTTGAGCCTCGGAAGTTATTTCACCGGGTAACAGATCAATTAAGGATACCAGGTATCCCAAAGCCCACACAGCCCTTCCATTCGCATCGTCGAGGTTGGTTGTTTCGTTCTGACCGGTAAAATTGTTGTTCTTGTCGACATAGTTCAGGAAATTGCCTCCCGGTTGCAGGCAGAACTTAATAAAACGGAGATATTTTTGTATGTCATTGATGAGCTCCCTGGCACCGGTCCTTTTAAATTCCATACAGGAAGCGACCAGGGCCCTGGCATTGTCATCCAGGGTATAACCGGTAGCGGGATCGGGCTGGTTGTTTTTTGAAAACTGGATGATCCCGGTATCGGTAGTCATTCGTTGCATATGGTCCAGGCTTATCACCGGGAGATCATATTGCAAGGTGATCTTATCACCGGCAGTCCGGCTGAATAAAAGAGCATGCGCAGCTGCGGAATTTTCCCAGGCCGTGGAGGTTATCTTCTCCAGTGTGTTTGTACTGAGGTTTCTTCGCAGGGGTTCGTCGTTGAGTAACCGGTTAACGGCCTGGGCCAGCTGGCCTGCATTGCGAAAATCAAAAATGATACCGGTCTCCTCTGTCAATAATTCCTGTGCGTGAGGTATTGGGGTCGAAATGATTGGACATCCGCAACTCATGGCATAAACAAAAGTGCCGCTTACTACCTGGTTGGGGTCATTGGTCGTAAACAGGTATATGTCGGTCAGTTGCAGGTATTCAAGCAGTTCGGGGAGTGCCAGGTATTTGTTGATGAAAATCACATGGTCCCGGAGGCCAAGATCGGTAACTTTTTGCACGAGCATTTCCCGGTATTTTTCTCCTTCCGCTTTGACAACTTCGGGATGCGTTTTACCGATCACAAGAAATACAACCTCCGGGTTTTGTTTGACGATGGAAGGCAATGCTTCGAGGGTCGTTTCAATGCTTTTCCCTGAACTCAGGAGGCCAAATGTTGTCAGAACCTTCCGGTCCTTCAGGCCATATTTGAGTTTCAGGATTTTCTTGTCCAAATGGGGTACGAGGTGGGTGCCGTGGGCTATCATGGATATTTTGTGAGGCGCTACGCCATAATCATTTGTCAGGATATCGACTGAACGGTTCGTCATCACCACGATCGAATCGCAAACGGCAGCTATGTTTTTTACCTTCATCTTCAGTTTTTCATCGGGATTGGGCAGTACCGTATGAAAAACAATGATCACAGGCTTGGTAAGTTCATATAAAAATTTCAGAAAAGGCTCTTCCTGCTTGTGATAGAAGCCAAACTCATGCTGGATTAAAACGATTTTGATCCCGTCATCATGGTTGATTTTTACAGCCAGTTTCCCATAATCTTCGGATACCGATGTTTTAAGAATATATTTGACCTCTTCGGGATAGGGATAGGTTATTCCGTTTGATTCGAGGGCACAAACTTTTATGGATAATGAAGTACTGAATTTGTTATTGAGCGCTTTTATTAAATCCTGAGAATAGGTGGCAATGCCGCATTCCCGCAGTGGATAGGATGTGATAAACAAGATTTCGGCCAGATTATTGGAGGTGATTCTATTTTTCATTTTTTACAGTGTAGGATAGTAATTCTGTTAATAATGCCGAAAGACTCAGGGAAGCACATGCTATGCGTGAGTCTGCCGCGCCATAATATATAAAGAGGGTATCTCCGAACAATGCTGTTCCGGTGGGAAAGACAACGTTATTTACGTCCCCCTTGCATTCCCATTCGAGTTTAGGGGAGAAGAGGGCATAGGGTAACCGCGCGATCTCTTTTTTAGGATCATTAATGTCCAGTAAAGCTGCAGCACAGGCCGAATATACAATTCCTTTTTCCGTTTCTTCCGCCCCGTGATAAATCAGCAGCCATCCATGTTCGGTTTCAATGGGAGGGCAACCTCCGCCAACATAGTTTAATTCATGCTCATGTACAGGATCAATGACGATATGATCCTGCAGGTCAAGAAAATAGTTATCCCAAAATTCTTTGGTGAGCTCTTTCAGGTTCTTTACCGAGACAAGCTGGATGCCGGGTCTTATCCGGTGGAGAAATACTAAATTTCCTTCGATCCTGCGCGGGAAAAAAATCACATTTTTGTCCCACAGCATTATTTTTTTTTCCGGGTCTGATCCCTGGTAATAAAACTTCTGGTTGCGGTAATAATTTACATTTACTTTTCCGGCGGATTCGGCCCGGAACACAAATTCAGCATAGGTGATAGGAGGGACAATAATCCCTTGTTTTTTAAAATGTACCAGGTCTTTGGAAGTGGCCAGGGCACCACGGGCATTGATGCCGTCATACGCTGTATAGGTCATATAGTAAAGGTCGTCTATCTTCACAATTCTCGGATCCTCAACGCCATGCGATTCGTAATCGAATTCGGGCACCAAAATGGGTTTGTCCCAGCGTTCAGCCACAGTCAATGGACCGTCAAGCCTGCAATAGCCAATACTTGAAAAATTTCCTTCACGCACGGCCCTGTAGAACAGGTGAACGTTGTCGCCCTCGCGTATTGCGGCAGGATTCAGCACCGCTTCATTTTCAAAGTCCAGACTGGTTTTTGACAGGATGATGCCCTCTTTTTTTATGTCGATCATTTGGATTTGCTTTTTATTTTTTTCAAAATTGGTTTGATGTCGAGGAGAACGGGCATGGTGTCGCCGAGCAGAAATCCCCAGGGTTTTAGAGGTTCGATATGGTCGAATATAAGTTTTATTATGGCCAGGAGAGGAATGGAAAGAAACATTCCCGGGATGCCCCACAATGCATTCCCGGCGATTACAACGATAATGGAGAACAGCGCATTGATTTTCACTTTCGATGAAACGATGATGGGCACGATGTAGTTATTGTCGATGAGCTGGATAAAATAATAGGCTGCCAGCACATATAGGGCATACCATGCAGTTGATTTGGTGGCGATGGCAATCATCATCGGCATTGCTACGGCCACAATCCCCCCGATGTAAGGAATGACGTTGAGCAATGCGCCAATGATTCCCAGAAGGATCGCATAGTCAATTCCAAGGAGCAGGAGGGCAGATGCATCGAGTATGGCTACGATTACCGCCTCGATCACAAGTCCGATCAGGTAATGTTGAATAACCGTTTTGATCTGGGTTACGATTTCATTCACCTGGCCCTGGTGGATTTCGTTGAAGAGTTTGCGAATGAAATCACGCAGCAGGGGCTGATAATAGAGGATCATAAAGACATAAACGGGGACCAGTAACAATACCACCAAACCGCTCCCGACTGTGAGGATTGTTTGCCCGATGGCAGCACTGCTGGTGTTGATGATTTCACTTTTGGACTTCAGGATCCATTCATGGATCTTCTGGGGCTTTATATCGAAATATCCCGAAGCCCAGGTAATGGAATCGTTGAGTATAACCGTGAATTTGTCAACCAGCACCGGCCATGATTCACTGAAACGGCTGGCCTGTGAAAACAGCAGCGCACCAAACGCTGCAATCACCAGAAAGGTTAGAAAAAGCGTCATTGCAATGGCCACCAGCCTGTTTATTTTCATCCGCGTAAAAAAACTTACGACCGGCTGAAGAAGGATGCCAATGATGATTGCGAATACCAGGGGAACTACAATGCCCTGAGCGACGTACAAAATCGTTATGAGGGCAATGATCCCGATCAAAAAGATCGTTGCCTTCAGGTAGAATGGTAATATCAGCTCTTTTTTTATCACAGCAGGGTTATTCAGGGCATTGAGTTCTTTCCGGCCCGGGTCAAATGGCGCTTCTTCCCTGTATGACCCTGACTATTATTGCAATAAGCGCAATGACAAGAAGAATGTGTATCATGCCCCCGGCGCTGTATGCAAAAAATCCGATGAGCCATCCGATGATCAGTATGACCGCGATGATGTAAAGTAAGTTTCCCATGACGTTAAGTTTTTAAATGTGAATAATTGATTACTTAAACAAAGGTATGCCACCCCAATACCTCACCTGTTATATAATTTCCGGAATAACTTACATCATTCACACATTTGATATTTATTCAATCCGTGACCTTGAATTCAACGGTGAAACATGCACGGGTGAATACCGACGGCAGAGCCGGTGAATAACTTTATCCGGGCAAAAAAAACAAGCCTGAACAATGGTCAGGCTTGTATAGGGAATGAAAATGTCAGATCTATTTTGTGATTCTGAAATTAAGGCCGATGGCCACATAAGCGAAATTATAGCCGAATTCGGCATTTACACCAACCGCGTGGTTGAAAAAATAGGATCCGCCAACAAATGCTGTTGGCAGATAAGTTACATGCGACGGGTTTTTCCCGGTGTCATATCCGCCGTCGTTGTACATGCTGAACAAAGTGCCTCCGCCAAACCCGGCGTAGGTATCCAGGCCGGGTACCTTCCATCCGTAATGGTATGCCCCCCTGAAAACAAAACCCAGGTTTGTCCAGGTGTATTTGTATTGTGCCTCCTTATGCGAAAAATTGTACCAGAAAAAGGAGGTGCCGATCTGACCTCCAAGGCTGATGGTTCCCGGACCTGCCTGCCAGATGCAGTGGTCATAATGAACTATAAAGGCGGGTCCGAATCCGTTACCCCCATAGTAGGGAATAGCCGGACCGAATCCGAATCCCAGGATGCCGCTTCCCCTGGCTGCCGGTTCATCAGGCCCGTGTTGACTGTAAGATGGAATAGAAAATCCGGCCGCCAGGACCAGGATGGCAATGAGTGTTATGCGGTGTTTCATTTTTTCATTTTTTAGGTTGTCATGATAAAAAAGCACCCCGCACTGGTTAAATACGAGGTGCTGTGATTGGGGAGTTGATCTAAATCCCCTGAAGCCTATTGGTACAACAGCTTATATAATTCATTCAAATCAGGAGAGAGAATGATTTCAGTTCTGCGGTTTCCGGCCCGTCCTTCAGCAGTGTCATTTGTTTTGACCGGGTGAAACTGGCCCCTGCCTGAGGCGATGATGCGATTCGGATCAACATCGTAGTCTTTTGCCAGGATGCGCACAATGGAGGTTGCTCTTGCAGTGCTGAGATCCCAGTTGTCCTGGAATGATTTGGTTGCGATGGGAACGTTGTCGGTATGACCCTCGATATTTACGGTCACATCTTTGGTGCTGTTTAAAACCCGGGCCAGAGATTTGAGGGCTTCTTTTCCCTGTGGGTTCACCACATCGCTGCCCGATTTGAACAACAGTTTTTCTTCAAGGGAAACATAAACGTTTCCGTCTTTAATATAGACCGACAACTCATCAGCCTTATAATTCAGCAGTGCTGCGGCTATTGAATTCTTAAGGTTGTTCATGACATCCTTTTGTGACTGAATGATGTTCTGAAGGCTTTTTAACCGTTTCGCCTGGTCGGCAATGGTCATTTTTGACTCGGTTGCAAGAGTCTTCAGGTCATTTTCAACCGAGGCATTTTCATTCTGAAGTGATGCCTTGGTGTCCTTTAAGTTTTTTACCTGTAAATTGCAGTCGATCAGCTGATTCACTGAGTTTGCGTTTTCTTTTTGTAACTTGTCTGCCCTGGCTTCCGAAGCCAGGAATTTTTTGTTCGACACGCATGAGGTGAACATAACACCCATCAGAAGGGATAAGCATGCAAAGGAATGGATTGCGTTTTTCATTTTGTTTTTTTTTGGTGAATAATCATGAGCAAAGGTGCGTAACTGATGCCACACATATGTTACACAACTTTTGGACATTCTTACATGATTCACACATTTCCGGTATCGGGTAAAGGGGCACGATCTATTTCTTATCGTCTTTCGCTTTCTGCTTCGCCGCTTTTTTATCGTCCGACTCCTGTTTCTTTAGTTCCCTGGCTGCTTTATTCTCAGCATCCTTTTTCTTTTCTTCTGCCGCCTCTGCCTGTTTTCTGAAATAACCTCTTAAAAGGAAATTGTGCTTGGCTGCATTCATATTCTCATCCAGCCCCTTGGTGCTTTTTTTAATGTTCACCATCGTCTGGCTCAAATTGTTGGCAATCGTTGTATCCTGGATCAGCCTGCCGAGCGTTCCGTTCCCGCTGTTCACTTTATACATGATCTCGGCAAGTTCCTGAGAGATGATCTCGGCATTTCCGGCCGTTACCTGCAGGCTTGCCATGATGGCGTCTATTTCAACCGGCTCGGCCGAAGCAAGCTGCTGCCCTGCTTTTGCCGGGGGAGCTTCGTTACTGCCCTGGGTGATCACCAGGAGCCGGTCGCCGATAAGCCCTTCTGAACCAATGGCTACTTCACAATCAGATTTAATAAACTGCTTGACCTCTTTTTTGATCAGCATGGCAACTTTAACCGTTGAATCATTGATGATGGTGATCTTGTCAACAGTGCCCACCGTGATGCCCGAGAACCGGATGTTATTCCCAACCTGCAATCCGCTGACATTCGAAAAAGTCGTTGTAAGCTGAAAAACAGGGTTGAATAAATTTTTTTGTTTTCCGATGATAAAGATGGCCATTACAAAAAGTGCCAGGCCTCCGGCAATAAAAAGTCCCAGTCGGACTTTGAATTTCTGAGTTTGAGTATCCATGGGGGTGTTACAATTTACGATTTACGATTTACGATTTACGATTTACGATTTACGATTTACGATTTACGATTTTTGGAAGAATGATTGAATGAAAGGGTCGGATGAGTTTTCAAAATCCGCTGTCTTTCCTTCCATATATACTTCTCCATCTTTCAGCATGACGATCCGGTTTGCCGTGTTGTGCGCGCAATTGATGTCATGGGTGATGATGATGGAGGAAGTTTTGTATTTTTTTTGAACGTCATTGATCAGCGAACTGATCTCATCGGATGTGATCGGGTCAAGACCCGTGGTGGGTTCATCATAGAGCATGATCATCGGGTCCACGACAATGGTACGGGCAAGGCTTATCCTTTTTCGCATACCGCCAGACAACTGGGAAGGCATTTTATTCAAAGCGTCTGCCAGTCCTACGTTCTCAAGGACCTCATTTATTTTTTCAGATCTTTCGTTTTCCGTCATCTCCTTCTTTATTCTTCGCAGGGGAAATTCAAGGTTCTCTTTCACGGTCATGGAATCATACAGTGCGCCGCTTTGAAAAAGAAAACCGATTTTCTGCCTAAGTTCGCCCAGTTCTTCCCGGCTCATCGCAAGGACATTCTTATTAAACACATTGATTGTCCCGCCATCAGCATTCAATAAACCCACAATACACTTTATCAGAACAGACTTTCCAGAGCCGGATTTTCCAAGCACAACCAGGTTTTCGCCTTTCATCAGGGAGACCGACATGTTTTTCAGTACCTCCTGCTGGCCGAAAGATTTCCTCAGGTGATTGATTTCGATGACCGGATCTCCGCCTGTTGTTTTATTCAGCGCATTTGAGATCATTTCAGGTTGGGAGGTATTCATCATATTTATGCTAAGGGGTTCACTTTTCAAATTTTCAAGTCTCTTATGTTCCATCTCACACCAGCATATCCGTAATCTGGACGGCTATCATATCAACAATGATCACCAGCAGCGATGCCAGCACAACAGCCGAATTTGCCGCGATGCCTACGCTTTCTGTTCCCCGTCCTGCATTGTAGCCTTTATAACAGCCGACAAATCCAATCACAGCCCCGAAAAAAAATGATTTAATGACCGCTGGTAGAAAGTCCATAAACTTAACATGGCTGAAAGCCTGCGAGAAAAACAACACGAACGAAACATCGCCCTTAAGGTTTGCGCCGGCCCAGCTTCCGAGGATACCAAATGCATCGGCATACAATATCAACAGCGGGATCATGATCATGGCTGCCCACACCCTCGTGACAACTAAAAAGCGCATCGGGTTGGTGGAGGATACTTCCATGGCGTCAATTTGTTCGGTCACACGCATCGAGCCCAGTTCAGCCCCCATTCCCGAACCGATTTTCCCGGCGCATATCAATGCCGTGATCACCGGTCCCATTTCCCTGATCAGTGAGATTGCAACCATCCCCGGCAACATGGTTACGGCTCCGAATTTGATAAGTACCGGGCGCGACTGGATGGTAAGCACCAGTCCCATGATGGTTCCTGTGATAGAAATGAGAGGCAGCGATTTATAACCGATTTGAAAACACTGGCGAAGAAACTCTTTGAATTCAAAATTGCGTGAAAAAGTTTCACGCAGGAACCGGCTAATAAAAAAAAACACATCGGCAAGATCTGTCAGGAAATTATTTGCCTGGACAGTTTTTGCCATTGTTTTTTCGCTCAGCCTCACCGATTGGTTCGTTGCGAAACCTTTTACTTTAATAACCGGATTTGTTTTATTCATTTCATTTCAGTTTTGCCCTGGCAGGGTACAAAATTATAGGCATCCTCCTGTGAAAGTGTTATATAACTTTTTAAATAAGTTACATGATTCACACATACGAAGCACTGCCCGGAATGTGTGAATGATGCAACTCTTACCCTGAATTGTGTAACACTTTCGCGAGAAAACGGGTGCATTTTTGCATCCTGATAATCTCATCACTTAATACCTTATATATGAAAAGGAAAATGAAACTTATATCGATTTTGCTTTTACTCATTGCCAGTGCAGCATTCACAGCGCAAAAAGCAAATGCACAGGGGGCCTCTGTCAGCTTCCAGGTTTTTTATGACAATCTGAGTCCCTATGGCACCTGGATTGACAGCCCGCAGTATGGATACGTATGGATTCCCAACGTCGCCCCCGGGTTTACTCCTTATTACACCAACGGTTACTGGTTATTTACCGACGAAGGGTGGACCTGGGTTTCCGATTATTCATGGGGATGGGCGCCTTTTCATTATGGCCGGTGGTTCAATGATCCTGCATATGGAGCCATGTGGGTTCCCGATTATGAATGGGGCCCGGGATGGGTTACCTGGAGAAGATCGGAGGGTTATTACGGATGGGCCCCCATCGGACCAGGTGTTAGTATCAGCATGGCGTATGGAAATGGCTACCAGGTTCTTTATAACCAGTGGACCTTTGTGAGGGACAGGGATTTTGGAAGAAGAAATATTAACAACTATTATGTCAACTCCTCCAACAATGTCACTATCATCAACAATTCCACGGTAATTGTAAATACCAGGGTCGACAGGTCGCGCAATGTAACCTACAATGCAGGCCCGGGAAGAGCTGAAGTGGAAAAACACGCCGGTAGAACGTTTACCCCGGTAACCATTAAAGAAAGCCCGAAGCCGGGTCAGAACCTTGACAAAAATCGTTTGCAGATATACAGGCCGCAGGTACAAAGAAATATTTCCAACGGGGCAAAACCTGCTCCGGCAAAGGTGGAACGCCTGGAAAATGTTAAAACTTCAGCGCAACGAAAGACGGAACCCCCGACCCAAAAGGTCAATCCGCAGCCAGGGCAGCAACCATCGCCACAACAACGTCCTGCGCAACAACCCAAACAGCAGCCATCACAGCAGCAACATCAAACACAGCCTGCCAAACAGCAGCCATCACAGCAGCAACATCAAACACAGCCTGCCAAACAACAGGCTGCGCCCCAGCAACATCAAACACAGCCGGTACAGCAACAGCCTCCCAGGCAGCAACCAGTTCAACCTCCAAAACAACAGCCTGCACCCCAGCAACATCAAACTCAACCGGTACAACAGCAGCCTCCCCGTCAGCAACCTGCTCAACCCCCAAAACAACAGCCTGCACAGCAACAACATCCTGCTCAACCTGCACAGCAACAACATCCTGCTCAACCTGCAAGGCAGCAGCCGGCCCCTCAGCAGCATCCTGCCCAGCCTGCCCCTCAGCAGCATTCCCCGCAGGTTCAGCAACCGAATCCCAATAAAAATGATGAACGCGGGAAGGAACCTCAACAACCCAAACCTCCCAAAATGACGGGAGTCTGAAAACATTCTGAAAATTGTAATAATAAATCAATTGTATAACCTAAAAAATCAGTATTATGAAAAAGTTCTATCAATGTTTACCCAAGGCAATGGTTGTGATGTTAATCGCAATCATTCCTTACGCATCCATCGCCCAGGAAGGGGTCAAAGATAACATGGTCAGCACCAATGCCGCCCCGTGTTACAACTATTGGTCAGTCGGCGGGTTTGCCGGCTTAACGCAATTCAACGGTGACCTTTCAAAAAACCTGTGGGTGAACCTCTATTCCAACGACATTGGATATACGGTCGGTCTGAATGTCACAAAGCAGTTTTCACGAGTGATAGGTGTTAGGGCCAGGTTTGCCTACGGACATCTTCACAGCAGTATCGAGGATAAATGGGCATGGGAATATTTGGGTGGAAACGGAGTGGCACAGAAAATTTCCCAAAGTTTCCGCACCTCCCTGTTTGAATCGGATCTTCAGCTGACAGTCAACTGGTTGAACTGGATTCTCGGTTATAAACCTGAACGGATATTTTCCTCCTACCTCATTGCCGGCGTAGGGGTTGATCATTCCAGCGGATTTAAAGAAGATATCAACGGTACGAAGATAGCTTACCTGGGAAAGGGTTCGGATGCGCTGAATGTTGGAAATACAAGCGGTCTCGGTGGCGACAACCTTGCATTCAAGGCAGCTGCCGGGCTTGGTTTCGATTTTAACCTGAGCAGGCACTTCTCTGTTCCTGTTGAATTTTTATGGAGATGGCAAAATTCCGACCTGCTCGATATGACAAAGGGTGGGGCCAAAGGGGTTGTCAACGACATGTACAGTTCCGGTACGGTCGGCATTACCTATAAATTCGGGTATACATGCCCGAAGGTGCCGAAACAGGCCGCCACAATGGTTCCTGAAGCTGTTGTCATGATTCCCGATCCCCGGGTCCGGTTTTCAGTCATCGCGCCCAGGAACATTCCGGTCGAACGCAATGTGAGGGAAATCTTTCCCCTTCGGAACTATGTTTTTTTCGATCTGGGATCTAAAGAGATTCCAAACAGGTATGTCCTTCTTACAAAAGATCAGGTAAAAGATTTCAAGGAAGAGCAAGTGGCATTGTTTACCCCTAAAAACTTGTCCGGTCGTTCTGAACGTCAAATGGTTGTCTATTATAATGTGATCAATATCCTGGGCGACCGCCTTGGAAGAAATCCTTCGGCAACGATCAGGTTGACCGGAGCATCGATGGAAGGTCCGGAAAATGGGAAGGAGTTGGCAGAATCGGTCAAGTCATACCTGGTAAATGTTTTCGGGATTGAGCCTTCAAGGATTGCTACCGAAGGCCGTATAAAACCAAGAATCCCGTCGGAACAACCCGGAGGGACCAAAGAACTTGGCCTGCTTCGCGAAGGAGACCGCAGGGTGTCGATCGCAAGCAATTCGCCGGCTTTGCTCATGGAATTCCAGAGTGGTCCTGACGCCCCGCTGAAACCCGTGGAAATAATTGCCGTGCAGAAAGCTCCGGTCGAAAGTTTTGTTTCCTTCCATGCAGAGGGAGCAACCCTGGCGTTCACATCATGGTCACTGGAAATAATGGATGATAAAGGAACCGTGCAGCACTTTGGACCTTATTCACAGGAACGGGTAAGCCTGCCCGGGAAAACCATTATGGGAACCCAGCCCGAAGGCAACTATAAGGTAACAATGATCGGCCTGGCAAAAAACGGCAAGACCGTAAAGAAGGATACTACCGTAAATATGGTTCTCTGGACCCCGCCTAAAAATGAGGAAGTCATGAGATTCAGCATCATTTATGAATTCAATGAATCCAAAGCCATCAACCTGTATGAAAAATATCTCACCGACATTGTCACACCGAAAATTCCCGCAGGCGGAACGGTGATCATACATGGTTATACCGATATCATCGGGGACGAAGCATACAACATGACCTTGTCGCTGGCCAGGGCGAATGATGTAAGGAACATCCTGGTCGATGCCCTTTCAAAAGCAGGCATCAGCGGTGTCAGTTTTGAAGTGTATGGGTTTGGCGAGGATGAGAACCTGTCGCCGTTTGAAAACAAATACCCGGAGGAACGTTTTTACAACCGTACCGTCATCGTTGATATTCTTCCGAAAAAATAATATTTTCCACCTCATGGCGAGGTAATCAATAAATGCAGGCTGCCTGATTTTCTTATCAGGCAGCCTTTTCCATGACAATTTTTGGAGAAAAATGGAACAAAGAGACCGCAACTTTTTTTGGGGACCGTGCATGTGTGAATCATGTAAATCATTGTAAGAATTATATAACACATTTTGAGAGGAGTCAGACGACCTTTGTCAGGTTGTGAAAATCCATTCACACGTAAAAATTAAACGCTATGAAATCACAGATATTCAATGCATTCAAAGTTATTTTACTCCTTCTTTTACCTGCGTTGAATTTTGCACAGGCTCCTCCGCTTGGAACCGCTGCCGGATTCGTTCTCTTTGCAACCACCGGGGCTGTGACCAACACGGGGATTTCACAGATTACCGGCAACGTGGGCACGAACAGTGGCTCCAGTACCGGTTTCGGAAATGTAAACGGCGTAATGCACGACAATGATGGTGCAAGTGCCCAGTGTGCTGCAGACTTGCTGATTGCATACAACCAGTTGAATAGTACCGTTCCAAACTATTTTCCCGCCCCTTCGCTTGGAAACGGTCAGTTGCTGACTTCAGGAGTTTATGCTATCTCCAGTCCTGCAACATTGAACCTTGACCTGACTTTAGATGGGCAGGGAAATGGCAATGCGGTTTTTATTTTTCAGATTCAGGGAGCTTTTTCCACAGGCCCTGCGTCGAAAATCAACCTGATCAACGGTGCGATGGCGTGTAATGTGTTCTGGAAAGTTGAGGGATTGGTGAGCATGGCTTCAGGAACCACCATGCGGGGAACGATCGTTGCGAACAACGCGGCAATTAATATGAATGCAGGCGACACCCTCGAAGGAAGGGCGCTTTCTACTACAGGGGCGGTTACACTTGATGGTGTATTGGCCTATGTACCCATCGGTTGCGGCAGTGCTGTCCTCACCGGTCCCATGGCTCCTTCACTAGGAACCACCGCCTGCTATGCCCTGTTCTCGACCGACGGTGCCGTTGCCAACTCAGGCGTTACCCACGTTACGGGCGACGTTGGAACCAATGTCGGGCTGACCATCGGCTTCGATCCGCTTTTAGTTGCAGGCACGATCCACCCGATTCCGGATGCTTCAACGGCGCAATGTGCCGCCGATCTGCTGGTTGTATACAACTATCTGAACGCTTTGCCCGTGGATATTGAATTGCTGTATCCGGCGCAGTTCGGGAACGACCTGGTTCTCACGCCGCATACTTATCTGCTGAATGCCGCCACGGTTTTTACCGATAAGGTGTACCTTGATGCACAAGGCAACCCGGATGCTGTATTTGTGATCAAGATTAACGGTGCACTCTCAACAAGCACCTATTCAAAGGTCAAGTTGATCAACGGCACGCAGGCAAAAAATGTATACTGGAAGATTGAAGGCGCTGTGAGCATTAACAACTACTCCGTGTTCCGGGGAACGATCGTTTGCAACAACGGCGCACTGGGGGCACTTAATACAGGTGTTGTACTCGACGGAAGGGCCCTTACCACCACAGGTGCATTGAGCACGACCGCCATAATCGCCACGATTCCTTCACCATGCTGCATCACGACAGCACTCCCTGCCGCTATTTATGTAGCCGGCTCGGTTAATGTGGCAGAATCGGCATGTGAAAATGCCACGCAAACCATCACGGTTGCGGGGAACGGAGCAACATTCCAGGTTGCGGGCGGCGGCAGCGTGACCATGATTGCCGGTGAAAATATTCGTTTCCTGGATGGAACAACGGCACTGGCCGGGAGTTACCTCCATGGATATATCACTGCAACAGGTGAATACTGCTGTACATCGACCGCTGCCATGGCGGCTAAAACCGCAGGAGGGGCTGATATGATCCAGGCAATGGAAGCCGGAGTGTTTTTCAGGGTCTATCCGAATCCTTCAGGTGATAAATTTTACCTTGAAATGAATCCAGCTTTCAGGAATACCAGGGCAACAGTTCAGATCTTCGGGATGGTGGGAGAACTGATCCAAAAGAAAGAGGTAAGTGGCAGTGACCGTTACGAATTTTTCCTTGGAGGAAAGACGCCGGGGGTATATTTTATCCGCGTAATGGCAGACGATCGCCTTGAAACGAAGAAGATTGTCAAAAAATAACAGTTAACCCTAATACCTTAAAGGGGGTGTCTCAATTTAATGAGCCAGCCCCTTTGCTTTTAGGATACATCCGTTTTATAGTCCTTTATTGATAATCAGGAACGAGCCTGGTGTTCATATAAACCGGGAGAATACCTTTCATTTTCCATAAATAGGAAATAATCCAATAATGAGAAATGTGATATTTTGTAACATGCTGATTATTATTATATTTTTAAATTTCCGATGATTGGCCTGATAATTGAATGTTCCTGTTATCCATTCTCTAAAAAAACCTATATCATGAAAGTCAATCAATTTTCAATAATAAAATCCGGAATACTTCCTTTAATGATTTTTTGCTCCGCCATCCTTGTTTTCACCTCCGGATGCCGCAAAGCGCAAAACACGGGGGAAAGTGCCCCCAATTCGATAGATCTGCTTGTCGTATCATCAGTTTTTAACTGGGCTACAACACGCAACGTAAACATCTCCCTTTCGGCCAAAGATAATATGGACAACCCTATTAAAGGGGTTAGGTTTACCCTCTACACTGCAAACCCCGATTCGGGAGGTGTCTGCCTCACAAGCGGCATCACGGGTGCCGATGGGATTTTAAAAGCTGTCGCTGCCTTGCCGTCGGCAATGAGTAAAGTCACGGTATTTAATAATTTCCTGGGACTCGTTCGACAGGTAGATGTACCGGTTACATCAGAGGGTGTTGTTGCCCTGTTTGGCGGAAAGCCGCCTGATCCTGTAGCCTTTAAATCATCGAATCCAAGTGGTTTCAAAGGACCGAACGGGATAAATTGGGTGTACATGAGCAGTTTTGACAACCAGGGGGTTCCTGGCAATCTCATGCCTGTCAACGATCCCGTTAACCTGCAGTTGATGCAGGATATCAATACAGCACTTCCTGAATACAAAAACGAAGTAGCTTACCATCCTGAGTATTTTGTTCCATCTGTGCCAAATAACCTTGAAATCCTGACCCAGAGTGACGTCTTTCTGACCTATATCACGGAAGGAGCAGGCTGGATGAACAGCATAGGCTATTTTACTTTTAAAACAAATCAACCCCCGACCTCATCATCACAAATTGACACGATCCATCTCATTTTCCCCAATGCAAGCAATAACGGCAGCAGTGGCGGGCTCTACCCGGGTAACAAGGTGCATCTTGGCCACTTCAGCGCCGGACAGTCAATCGGTTTCGTAGTAGTACCTCACGGGTGGAACGGTACAGGAACCTATGTAGGACCTGGCAGTGACGTATGGTATTCGATCCCTGCCTTTAACACCACCGATCCTCAAATGCTCAAGCATTTGCTGTTTTTCAACGACCCGTCGCGGCATCAAATCATGTTCACGTTTGAAGACCAGGGCAAATACCAGGGGGCCGACCTGGATTGCAACGACGGAATATTTTACATCACCGTTAACCCGATCCAATCTGTTAATATGACCAACATGCCATTGCTTGCCACGACGGTAGTTGACACAGATAATGATGGTGTTCCCGATAATTCGGATGATTACCCTTTGAACCCCAATAAGGCTTTCAACAGTTACACCCCATCAAATTCGGGATACAGTTCACTGGCTTTTGAAGACCTGTGGCCGTCTAAGGGGGATTACGACTTCAACGACCTGATGATCTCCTATCGTTTCAATGAAGTCGCCAATGAGCAGAACCAGATCGTTGAGATTGATGCCACGATCATCACCGAATCAATTGGTGCATCGTATCACAGCGGCTTTGGTATCCAGTTGCCAGTGACCCCCGATAAAATCCAGAATGTGACCGGAATAAGCCTGAAACATGGATACATTTCCACTTCCGCCAACAACACAGAAGCCGGGCAGTCTAAAGCGGTCATCATTGCTTTTGACGACGCCTTCGATCATCTTCACGCCCACGGACAAGGGGAGACCGGAGCAAACACCACCCAGGGGGGGCATTACAGCATTCCAGATACGCTTCGATTGGTGATTACCCTTACTGAACCCGTTTCCCCCACCCTCCTGGGAACACCCCCCTTCAACCCCTTTATTATCATAAACGGGAACCGCAACCGCGAAGTGCACTTGCCCGATCAGCCACCTACCGATAAAGTTGACGGGAGTGACTTCGGAACGTATGACGATAACAGCAAACCCTCGCAGGGGCGCTATTACAGAACGACCAGCAATCTTCCCTGGGCCATGAACATTGCCGAAAAGTTCGACTATCCCATTGAAAAGACGGCTATCAATACGGCATATAATAATTTCATCAACTGGGCGATGAGTTCGGGCAGCACAAATGCCGACTGGTATAAGAACCTTCCCGGGTACCGCGTTGCTTCAAAAATCTATTCACATTAACGGACACTGGGGACGGATTTTCAAAAATCCTGAGTCAGCCTCTTTGCATTTTTAAACAACCTTATTGTGGTCCTTTTTGGTTACCTGCTCTAAATGCTGAAGTTGGATTTTAGCTTCAGCCGGTGTTCCCAGGAGTGTTGCAACCCACCGGGTTTTTTCATTCTGCTCCAGGATGATTTTAATGGTCATGGTGAGGGGAACCGAAAGGAACATGCCTGCCGTTCCCAGGATAAGCCCCCAGAAGAGCAGGGATAGGAAAACGACAAGGGTCGACAGCCCCAGACCTCTTCCCATGATCCTGGGTTCAAAAAAATTTCCAAGAACATTGTTGACCAACAGGAATGAACCCAGTGTCCAGAGTGCCCCACCAATCCCAAACTGCACCAGGGCAAAGAGAACTGCGGGGACCGCGGCGATGATGGATCCGATATTTGGAATATAATTCATCAGAGCTGCTATCAGGGCCCAAAGGAGGGGATAGTCAACTCCGATAATCTTTAATGCCAGGTAGATAGATATTCCGGTTAGCAAACATACCAGGGTTTTGATTGCGAGGTAGTGGCGGATGTTTTTCAGGATGATCGAAAAATAGGAGATTGATTGATCTGATCCCCGAAGCATCATCTTTGCCTTGTCGGAGAAACTGGCTGATTCCAACAGGATAAATAATACAATCAGGAAAATCAGAAAGGTATTTCCCATCATGCTAAGTACGCCATTCAGGGCACTTGCGGTGAATTCCAGGATTTTTGCCGGTTGAACCAGGCTGATACTCTGGTCAACGGGGATATTTACCCCTTTTTCATTTAAAAACCGGATATAGGAGTTGCTGATCGCAGTGAGGGTGGTTTCATATTTTGCTACGTTGAGTGAAAAGGATGATACGGCTCCGCCAATAAGAAAAGCAAATCCCGAAAACAGCGACATCAGCGCAAGCAATACAATGACAATGGCAAGCCAACCGGGTAATCGCTTTTTCTCCAGCCACGAAATAGGCTGGGCGCATACGATGCTGATGAAAACCGCGAGCAAAAAGGGTGTTATGATTGATTTGGCATACATCATCCCAGCAGCAATGATGATGAAAGAGGCGATCTTAATGACCAGGAAACCTCCGGTTGACCCGATGCCCTTGCCGTTCATACCAGGAATTTTTATTGCGGTCATAAGTGTGAAATATATTCATGACAAAGTTCTCCAATTTTTTCAAATTACCGGCAATTTAATCAGATCCGTTTTTAATGTGTGAATGATGTAATTCTTTCGCGGAATTGTGTAACGCTTTCGGGATTGAATTGAGGCAACTTTGCAGAGTGGAAATTCATTCACAGGTAATTTGTAAAAAATGAAAAATTCAATTTTAGTGCTTGCTGCATGCACCTTTATTGTTGGAGCAATGATCACAGGTTGCAATACCCCTTCGCAGAAGGTGGAAAATGCACAGGCAAATGTTGTTGCAGCCAACAACGACCTCGACCAGGCTAACCGGGAGTACCTCGCGGATGTTGCCAGTTACCGGAAGGAAACAGCAGAGCGGATCGCTGCCAATGAGGAAAGCATCAAAGAATTCAATGCCCGGATAGAACATGATAAAAAATCAGTCAAAGCTGATTATAAAAAAAGAATAGCTGATCTCCAGCAAAAAAACAATGAAATGAAATTGAAGATGGATAACTATAAAGAAGAAGGAAAAGACAAATGGACCATTTTCAAAGCGGAATTTACGCATGATATGGACGAAATGGGCAAGGCATTTAAAGATTTAACCGTAAAGAACGTTAAATAGTCTATATTGCTAAGGTCAATAAAATGAAAGCGTTAAGATTAATTTTATTTGGACTGATGCTCTGTACAGCAGGAGCTGCACAGGCGCAGATTTCGGTGAGCGTACACATGGGCGTGCCGCCGCCATGGGGTCCGGTAGGGTTCAATTCAGTTCAGTATTACTACCTTCCCGATGTGGAGGCCTATTATGATGTCCGGTCCTCCATGTTTATCTATTTCGGCGGAGGCAGATGGATCCACAGTGCACATCTTCCCGGTCAATACCGGAACTACGATCTGTATCATGGATATAAAGTGGTGATGCCCGATTATCACGGCAATGCGCCTTATACACATTTCAGGGAACATCAGGTGAAATACGGTAAAGGTTATCATGGGAACTACCAGAGAACGATTGGAGAGCGGCCCGGCGATGGCAATCCAGGTCCCGGACACCCCCGGGGAAGCCCCCGTGGAAACCAGGGCGGTGGCCATGAAAACCAGGGTGGCGGTCGCAATCAGCGTGGCAATGGTCATGATAAGGGACAAAACCAGGGAAATGGCCATGATCATGGCGATGGAAACGGAAAAAAGAAATAATCAATTTTTAATCTATCATTAATAAAAAAAATCATGAACGCAGGAAAAGTATTTTTAGGTGTATTGGTAGGTGTTGCCGTAGGTGCAACGCTGGGAATTTTATTCGCTCCGGATAAAGGAATAAGAACAAGGAACAGAATTTCCCGTAAAAAGGACGAGTATGTGGATGATCTGGAAGAAAAATTCAATGATTTCGTTGGCACTGTCACTGAAAAAATTGACACCCTGAAAAAGGATGCCACCAGTTGAATCCGGGAGATTACTATATGGAAACCCCGGCAAATTTAATAGAATCACTGGCTGAGAAAGTCGAAGCATATGGCAAAACGACTTTCGAACTCTCGAAACTCAAAGCATTGGAAACGACCACGGTTGTATTGACATCACTGGTGTCGAGGCTTGGCGTAATCCTGATGTTTGCCATTTTTGCACTTGTCTTAACCCTTGGCATAGCCCTTTGGCTGGGCGAATTGCTTGGTGAGTCGTATTACGGTTTTTTTATCATGGCAGGATTTTACCTGGTGGCAGGAACCGTGATGCATTTTTTCCTTCATAAATGGATTGGAAAACCCTTAAGCGATTTGATCATCACACAGGCGCTTCAATAACAAATATCATGCAAAAAATAGATTCGGAAACCAGCCTGAGATCTGCGATCCTTCAATTGGAAAGCAGGCGGGAAGATGAGGAAAAGATGCTGAAAGAACAATTCCTGATCACGTATGAAAGCATCAAACCAGTCAACTTGTTTAAAAGCACTTTCAGGGACCTGGTTGCCAACCGGGAGGTGAAAAACGACCTCGTTAGCACCTCCGTTGGTTTGGCAACCGGTTACCTTGGGAAAATACTGGTAGGAAGCGTAACGAGGAGTCCGTTTAAAAGACTCCTCGGAAGCCTTGCCATGATTGGCATTACCAGGGTTGTAGCAAGAAATCCTGATATCATTCAATCGTTGGGGAAGGGGATTTTTAAAATGATCAGGGGCAGACCAAACGGCAAAGTTCATCCCTCATGAGGAAAATTTCTAAGAAATTTATACGATTCTGGAAAATCCTCGGACCGGGACTGGTCACCGGTGCGAGTGATGACGACCCGTCGGGAATTGCGACCTACTCGCAGGCCGGTGCGGCGTATGGCCTCTCCACCCTGTGGACGGCGCTCATTACCTTTCCGCTCATGGCTTCCATACAGGAGATGTGTGCCAGGATTGGCCTGGTAACATCGCATGGTCTGGCAGGAACCCTTAAAACCAACTATTCAAAGCCTGTTTTATACCTGATGCTGCTGTTTAGTTTCCCTGCCATTGTGATGAACATCGGGGCAGACATAGCGGGGATGGGTGCAGTCGGAAACCTCCTGTTCCCTTCCATCCATGCCATCTGGTTCAGTGTCGTTTTTACAACCATTCTCCTTGGACTCATTGTTTACCTCCCTTACCAGAAAATTGCCGCAATCCTGAAGTATCTCTGCATTTTCCTGCTCGTTTACCTGGTCGTGCCGTTTTTGTATAAACAGGACCTGGTTGCAGTGTTGAAATCAACTTTTATCCCGACAATCAGGTTTGACAAAAATTTTATAAGCATTCTCGTGGCAATCCTGGGAACCACCATTTCGCCCTACCTGTTCTTCTGGCAGGCTACCATGGTGTCGGAAGACATCCTGCTTAAGAAAAAACACCTTGTGGTGAACAAACGGATCATCAGCGACATGAAACAGGATGTCGATTTTGGCATGCTCTTTTCAAATCTTGTCATGTTTTTTATCATTCTCACCACCGGTACGGTTTTGTTCAACGGGGGCATACACCAGATCGATACCGTTGAACAGGCGGCACAGGCCCTGAAGCCGCTGGCGGGGAACCTGGCATACCTGCTTTTTGCCGTCGGGGTGATCGGCACCGGTTTTTTAGCCATTCCCGTATTGAGTGGTTCACTTTCGTATATCATCACCGAGACATTCGGCTGGGAGAAAGGGCTGGATAAGAAATTTAACAAGGCAAAAGCCTTTTATGTCATCATAGCCATTTCACTGATCCTTGGGTTGTCGTTGAATTACATTGGCATTTCGCCCATCAAAGCGTTGATCTATTCAGCCATGCTCTATGGCCTCACTGCCCCGGTGTTGATTGCCATCATCCTGCATATCTCCAACAACAAAAAAATTATGGGGAAGTTCACCAACGGTAAAATTTCCAACATACTCGGATTTGCAACGCTGGTCCTTATGACTGTTGCTGTCGTCGTCCTGGTGTATTTTCAGATTAAGGATTTGTGACCTGCCAAAGCCCCCTTAAAATGCGTGAATATTGCAACTCTTACCCGGAATTATGTAACGCTTTCCGGCCATGATAACCCGACCTTTGTATGGTGAAATTTCTTTCACACCTGATCCCCCAGATGCGGGAATAAAAACTCAAATCGCAAGAAAATGAATACCACCGAAGTAAAAGGAAACTGGAACGAACAAAAAGGCAAACTCAAACAGAAATTCGCAGTGTTAACAGACAATGACCTGATGTTTGAACAGGGGAAAAAAGAAGAAATGTTTGGAAGGCTCCAGGTCAAACTTGGCAAGACCAAAGATGAGTTGCACAAAATTATCGGAACACTTTAAAGAATTCTCATATCGCACTACTTTGACACTTTCACCGCTGGGTGAGTAAGTCGCAAACATGCCTGCCGGCATCCGGGGTTTGATTCCCAATTGTCAAATCGCCTGCTTCTTAACCACTTGGCGGTGATTTCTATGTATTGCCGGGTGACCGTGAGAAATATTCCGTCTGGGTTGCATGATGTTGCCTGATTAATTGTTATTTTTGTACTGACAGGTGGAAATTGTAGGGCGATTGGGCGGAAAAAATCAAATCGATTCATTCATTTTCATTGACAAGTCTGTTCATTTCTGAAAATTTCAGCAGGACTTCGTGTTTTGAGAGAGGGGAATGGTCAGACTATGATTGATTACCCGAAGGGCTCATGATTCCATATGGAATTAGAATAGGAAGCCTATGAAAACGAAAATGGATGATGCTGATCCTCAGGCCAGGCTGCGCGAGAAGGCGGAAACGCAACTGAAAAAAAATCCAACAGACAACTTACGTTTTTCAACGGAAGCGGACATGATCAGGTGTATCCACGAGTTGGAAGTTCACCAGATCGAGCTTGAAATAGCCCAGCAGATCGGGCAGGTCGGTTCCTGGCAATTTGACCTGTCGACCCAAAAAATCCGGGGATCGGCAGAGGCAAAAAGACTGTTCGGGCTGGACCCGGGGGATGAGTCTTTCACCCTGGAAAATATCGAAGCCTGCATTCCCGACCGGGAACGGGTTCACCAGGCATTGCTTGATCTCATCCTGAATGGCACACCATACGACCTTGAATATATGGTCCACCCGGCAGACGGCTCCCTCCCGAGGACCATCAGTGCCAAAGCCGGACTTAAAAAAAACAGGATGGGGGATGCGGTTTCCATCATCGGGGTCATCCAGGACATAACCGTTATAAGGAATGCTGAAGAGTCTAAACAAAAGAGCGAAACACTCTACCGCTCCATCCTTGAAGCTTCGCCCGATGATATCACGATTGCCGACATGGCGGGCTTCATCAGGATGGTGTCACCCAACGCAATGACGATGTTTGGCTACGGGCAAAGTGATGAGATCATGAACCGGCACGTCAATGAATTCCTTGCTCCCGAAGACCACCAGAACGCCCAATCAGCGATTGCCGGCATGCACGCGGGTGTTTTTTCGGGCCCACTTGAATACAGGGGATTACGAAAGGATGGCAGTGTCTTTGATATTGAGGTGAATTCGGATTTTATACGCAGTCCCGCCGGCGAAGCCACCAGCATGATCTTTATCATACGCGATGTTACCGAACGGAAACAGACGGAGGTGAAGTTGAAAAACAGCACGACCCTCCTTTCAAACCTGATCCTCAACTTGCAGGAAGGGATAATGCTTGAAGATTCAAATCGGAAAATTTTCCTGACCAACCAGCTTTTCTGCGATATGTTTGGCATCCCGGCATCCCCCGAATCCATGACAGGCGTTGATTGCACCAACTCGGCCGGGCAGAGTAAAATGTTGTTCAAAGATCCTGCAGCCTTTATTGCCGGCATCGATGCGATTCTTGCCGATAAGAAGCCGGTATTCAATGATCACCTGGAGTTGACCGACGGACGGCATTTCGAGCGGGACTATATCCCCACCTTCATTGACAATAATTACAACGGCCACTTATGGAGATACAGGGACATTACCCAACGGCAGGTTGCGGAGGATGAACTCAGGAAACTTTCACAGGCTGTTGAGCAAAGTCCCATCATGACCTGCATTACCGATCTCCGGGGAACCATTGAATATGTGAACCCGTGGACCCTTAAACTTACCGGTTATTCAGCGGACGAACTGATCGGCAAAAACGCCCATATCTTCGGCAGCAGGGGAAATGAAGGCGAAGTGTTTGAAAACCTCTGGCAAACAATAAATTCGGGCAGGGAGTGGAAAGGTGAGTTTCAAAACAGGAGAAAAAACGGGTCGTTCTACTGGGTAATGGCCGCCATTTCGCCCATCTTTGATTCAACTGGCAAAATCTCGCACTACCTGGCGGTTGAAGAGGATATTACCGCCCGCAAAGTGGCTGAAGCGGAAATCCAATCCCTAAATGCAACCCTGGCACTTACCCTCGATGAGAGAACCGCCGAATTTGCCGTAACAAATGCAAGCCTTAAAATTGAAATCGAACAGAGAATTAACGTCTCGGCAACGTTAACAGAGGCATTGGACCGGCTCCATAAAATTGCAGACCAGGTACCGGGAGTCGTTTACCAGTTCCGGCTGAAGCCGGATGGAACCACTTGTTTTCCATTTGTCAGTGAAGGTATCCGGGATATTTACCAGGTCGGCCCGGAGGAGGTTGCCGAAGATGCGTCCGGCACCTATGCCAGGATTCACCCGGATGATTTCGAACAGGTTGCTGCCTCCATCCGGTTATCAGCAAAAAATCTGGCTTTATGGCGGGAAGAGTACCGGGTAATGTTTAAAGACGGAAAATATCACTGGGTGCTTGGTAATGCCTTGCCGCAAGGCGAAGCCGACGGGTCGGTACTATGGCACGGGTTCATTACCGACATTACACAACAAAAAGAGGCCGGGGAGGTGTTGAAAAAAATGACCGCGCGCCTGGAACTGGCTACGCATGCCAGCGGTGTTGGCGTCTGGGACTTCGATTTTGTTAATGATGTCCTTGTTTGGGACGATCAGATGTTTGCGCTTTACGGCATTCAAAAAGAGGATTTCAGCGGGGCATATGAAGCCTGGCAAACAGGTCTCCATCCTGATGACAAGGAGCGGGGTGACCGCGAAATCGGGATGGCCCTGAACGGTGAAAAAGAATTCGATACAGAGTTCAGGGTGATGTGGCCGGATGGAACTGTTCGCCATATCAGGGCCATTGCCGTTGTTCAGCGCGATGGCTCAGGAAGGCCTGTACATCTGATCGGGACCAACTGGGATATCACGGAACAAAAGCGTACGAAGGCTTTTGAACAGGAACTCCTGCAACTGTCGCTTCAGCTTACCGGCATACGCGGTGTTGAAATATCGGATGCAATCGATAATGCTTTGCGCAGGATCGGGGAATTTCTTGAAGCAAACCGGGTCTATATTTACGAGTTCAGTGACGATGGAGACCGGATGACCAACACATTCGAGTGGTGCAACGAAGGAATAGGACCAAGGCTCGGAGACAATGGCGAAATCCCAGTCGATTTTTTCCCGATCCCTTTTGATAAACTTAAACAACAAGAAAACATCATCATTCCCTCCGTTGTTTCATTACCTGACCTCAAGAGCCGGGAACGGGAAGTGTTGATTGAATACGGAATCCGCTCAATGCTGGTAATGCCGCTGCTTCTTGAAAATAAAATGATCGGATTCGTTGCATTAAACTATGAAGTGAAGGAAAAGAATTTTGAACCTTACGAGATTATCAACCTGAACCTATGGAGCAACCTCCTTTCGGGTTTGATCAATAACCAACGCAACGACCGTTACCTGGAGCAGACCCGTTCGAATTATGAAACATTTTTCAACACAATCGATGACTTCCTTTTTGTCCTTGATGAACAGGGGAACATCCTGCATACAAATGACACGGTTTTGCAGCGGTTGGGGTACTCACCAAAGGAACTCCTTGGAAATTCTGTCCTGATGCTTCATCCTGCCGGCAGGAGGGAAGAAGCCGGCCGCATCGTAGGCGAAATGCTGTCGGGAAGCGCTGATTTCTGTCCTGTTCCGCTGATAACGAAATCAGGCACTCCTATTGCCGTTGAAACAAGAATCAGGCATGGATCATGGGATGGAAAGAGCGTAATTTTTGGGGTGAGCAAAGATGTGTCAAAGATCGTCCTGTCGGAAGAAAAGTTTTCCAAAGCGTTTCATTCCAATTTCGCCATTATGGCAATATCAAGCTTTGAACATGATACGATTATTGATGTGAACGGCACCTTCCTTAAAACACTGGGCTATACCCGTGATGATATATTTGTGAAGAAGGCATCGGAATTTATATTCATTGTTGATCCGCAGGTGCGGAATGCCGTATTGGAAAAACTGAAGCAGCGTATTCCCGTCAAAGACATGGAAGTGGAGGTAAAGACAAAAACAGGGGAGGTTATTACCGGTCTGTTCTCTGCGGATTCAATTTTTGTCGGCGATGATTTGTGCCTCTTTTCTGTTTTGGTTGATATCACCGATCGAATACAAGCGGAAAAAGAGATCAACAGGGCAAGAAATGAAGCAGACAAGGCAAACCAGGCCAAAAGCGAGTTCATTTCCCGCATGAGCCATGAACTGCGCACCCCCATGAATTCAATTCTGGGTTTCGCTCAATTGATGGGAATGGGAGAACTTAACCCTTCGCAAAGAAAAGGGGTCAACCATATTTTAAACAGTGGAAAACATCTGCTCGGTTTAATCAACGAAGTCCTCGATATTTCACGCATCGAGGCAGGCCGGCTTTCACTCGATCCCGAAGCTGTTCTTCTTGAGAGCATCATCCTCGAAACGCTCGATTTGGTCCATCCCGATGCTGTCATGCGAAATCTGACCCTGGTATTGGAATATTCCCCTGCCAACAGGTTTTTCGTCATGGCCGACCGGCTGCGTTTCCGGCAGGTCCTGCTTAATTTGATCCACAATGCGGTAAAATACAACCGGAAGGGTGGATCGGTGATTCTTAAAACTGAATTAATGCCGGTGGAACCCGGCGGAATTCCCCTGGTCCGGATCTCTGTCACCGATACAGGGTTGGGGATCAAACCTGATGACCTGGGGAGACTTTTCCTGCCTTTTGAACGGATAGGTGCCGAAAAAACAGGAACGGAAGGCACAGGGCTCGGACTGATGCTGGTTAAAGAACTGATGGAGGCCATGGGTGGAGTGATAGGAGTGACGAGCCGGTTTGGAGAAGGCAGTACCTTTTGGATTGAACTGCCGTTTGTCAAAGACCAGAAAATTGAAACGGAGGGAACGGTAAATTCCGCTAAAACGGGAACCGGGACCATGGATAAAACCGGGACCATTTTATACATTGAAGACAACATTCCGAACGCTGAACTGGTCGAAGACATCATCACGAATCATCGCCCGGCAATCCGGCTGATCACCTCTATGTTTGGAAAATCTGCCGTTAAATTTGCAACCGAATGCAGACCGGATTTAATACTTCTCGATCTCGATCTTCCCGACATGCACGGCAGCGAGGTCATGAACAACCTGCAGGCCGATGCGTTCACCCAATCCATCCCGGTGATCATCATCAGTGCAGATGCCACGCCAGGGAAAATTGCCCGTCTGAAAAATGCAGGTGCGCAGGATTATCTGCCCAAACCAATTGACATCAGGGCATTTTTAATGGTGGTGGATGAATGGATTGACAGAAGCAGTTAGGGGAATAAAGAAACAACCAGTAAGCGTCAAATCATATTGCAGGGATGAAATCGGTCAAGATCAGAAATGTTTTTTTTCTTTTCAAATCTCCTTCGAAAAACGGTTGGAGTGCGACGATCATTTTAATGGTCTGCCTTGTGCTGACTTTTGCAGCAGCCTTTTTCACCGCCCGTGAGGATGCCGTGACTGAGCAAAATGAATTTTCGCTGGTATGCAATGATCTCAAGAATAAAATTTCCAGCAGGCTTCATGCACATGCACAGCTTCTGCGGGCTGGTTCAGCCTTTTTTGCCGCATCGGATACCATCACCCGGAAAAACTGGAAAGCTTTCTGCGAGTTTACGAAAATCGACAAGAACCTGCCGGGTGTCCAGGGGATTGGCTTTTCGATGATCATACAGCGTAAACAATTGAAGCAGCATATTGAACGCATTCGCAGGGAAGGCTTCACCGATTATACTGTAAAACCACCCGGGGAGAGAGCCGTTTATTCTTCGATCATATATCTTGAACCCTTTTCAGGACGAAACCTCCGTGCTTTCGGGTATGATATGTTTTCAGAACCGACACGGAGAAAAGCAATGGAAATTTCGCGGGACTCCGATGTTGCAATGCTTTCGGGAAAAGTGATACTGGTTCAGGAAACCAGTGAAGACGTGCAAACAGGTTCGCTGATGTATGTTCCGGTGTACCGGAATGACCGGCCCGCCAACACCGTTGAACAACGGCGGGCTGCCATCAGGGGATGGATCTATTCCCCATACCGCATGAACGACCTGATGCGTGGCGTCCTCGGCCGCTGGGATCTTATCCATCACGACAGAATTCATTTACAGGTATATGACAACACCATGTCTGCAGGATCAATACTATATGACAGCCAGGGAAAAGACACACTGACCCATACAGATTTGCCATCTCCAAGAGTTCTCCTGCCGGTCGATTTTAACGGGAAAAGATGGATTCTTTTATTTACGGGGTCAGAGAAACAATCCGGTATGAATGTCAAAGTTCTCATCATCCTGATCGGGGGCATCCTGGTCAGTTTGCTGCTGGCAGCCCTGTATTTGTCCCTGCGGAACACCCAGGGGCGGGCACAACACATTGCCGGCCACCTGACATCGGAACTTCAAAAAAGCGAAGAGCGTTTTAAAATGTTACTGAACTCCACTGCAGAGGGTATTTACGGAATCGGTCTTGAAGGCCAGTGCACCTTCTCCAATACAGCCTGTCACCAGATATTGGGATATGACAATGCCGGCATGTTACTGGGAAAAAACATGCACAGCCTCATCCATCACTCCAGGGACGACGGCAGCAGTATCGATGAAAAAAATTGCCTGATTTATAAATCGTTCAGACGGGGAGAAAGGGTGCATGTGGATTTTGAAGTTTTCTGGCGTGCCGATGGCACCTGTTTCCCGGTTGAATATTGGTCGGACCCTGTTTTTAGCAAAGGAAAAATAGCCGGGTCGGTAATAACTTTTTTTGACATCACAGAGCGCCGGCAATCTGAAGAAAAGATCAGGGAGGCAAGATACGAAGCAGAACGGGCAAACCTTGCCAAGAGCAAATTTCTTTCGCGGATGAGTCATGAACTTCGCACTCCACTGAATTCGATCCTTGGCTTTGCCCAGTTGATGGAGATGAGTGAAATCAGCCAGTCAAACAGAAAATGGGTCGGTCATATTTTGAACAGCGGCAGGCATCTTCTCAACCTGATAAATGAAGTGCTCGACATTGCGGGAATTGAATCAGGCCGGGTGAAACTTTCGGCCGAACCGGTTCAATTGAACCGGGCAATCATGAACGTGCTGGAAATGGCTCATCCATTGGCGATCAGGGGCAACCAGACGATTGAACTGCTTGATTCGCCTGCCAGCAGGTTGTTCGTAAAAGCCGATCACCTTCGTTTACAGCAGGTGCTCCTTAATTTGATCAGCAATGCAGTCAAGTACAACCGCGAAGGCGGCACCGTGATTGTCAGAGCCGAATTGAGGGAACCAGATCTCCCTGGCCTTGCCATGGTGAGGGTTTCAATCAGCGACACCGGAGCAGGGATAGAGCAGGAGGATATTGGAAAACTGTTCCTTCCGTTCGAACGGATCGGGGCGGAAAAAACCGATGCCGAAGGCACCGGGCTCGGACTCGCGCTGGTCAAAGAACTGATGATTGCCATGGGCGGCTTTACCGGTGTTGAAAGTGTGCCCGGAAAAGGAAGTACTTTCTGGATCGAATTGCCGCAGACTGACGGTGACGAAACCATTCCAAAATATCAAGACCATGATCGATTCGACGTTTAAAAATGCCGCCATCCTGATTGTGGATGACAATATCCCCAATATTGATATCCTTGTGGGGTTGCTCACGGTTAAAGGATTTACAAATCTTGAAACCCTGACCGACCCCCGCCTGGTTGCCGATGCGTTCAAATCTTTCAACCCCGATTTAATCTTACTCGATTTAATGATGCCTTACCTCAACGGGTACGAGGTGATGGCGCAACTGAAAGGACTGATCCCGTCAAGCAGCTACCTGCCAATCCTGGTCCTGACTGCCGACATATCAGCCGAAGCCAGGCAAAGGGCTTTGTTTGACGGTGCAAAGGATTTTCTTGCCAAACCATTTGACCTCGTTGAAGTTGTTTTGCGCATCGAAAACCTGCTTTTTGCCCGATACCTGCATCAGCAGTTGCAAAACCAGAATCAGGTTTTGGAAGAAAAAGTCTTGGCGCGGACCCTGGATCTTGAAAGAATCAATGTTGATCTGGTCGCAGCCAAGAAAAAAACCGAAGAGAGCGAAAGGAAATTGCATATACTGAATGCAGATCTCGAACATCGTGTCGCCGAACGTACTTCACAACTCAAAATGGCCAACAAGGAACTGGAGGCTTTTTCCTACTCCGTTTCACACGATTTAAAAGCCCCGCTGAGGCACATCAGCGGTTTTATCGACCTGCTGACAGACCTGAAGACAACCCGGAGGACGGAAGAGGAGCTTCGCTATCTTAAAGTCATCTCCAACGGGGCTTCGGAGATGGGGAAACTGATCGATGCATTGCTCGGTTTTTCAAGACTGAAACGCCAGGAGTTGCGAAAAACGACCATCAGCATGTCGTCCATGGTCAGTAAGGTCCTCGATTTCTTTGAACCGGAAACAAGGAACAGGAAAATTGTCTTCAATATCGGGGAAATTCCGGATTGTGAAGGCGATGAGCAACTTTTGAAACAGGTATGGATCAATCTGGTTTCTAATGCGGTCAAGTATACAGGCAAGAAAGAGGAAGCCATTATTGAAATCGGCAGTGCATTCAGCGACTACGAAATAACTTACTTTATCAAAGACAACGGAGCCGGTTTTAATATGCAACATGCCGGAAAATTGTTCGGTGTTTTCAACCGCCTGCACAAAAACGGCGAATTCGAAGGCATCGGGATCGGACTTGCCAACGTGAACAGCATCATTGTTCGCCATGGAGGCCATTGCACGGCAATGGGTGAAGCGGAGAAGGGAGCGACTTTCAGTTTCAGCCTGCCTTTTGCGTTTTAGTAGGAATGCCCTCCCTCCTCCATCTCCGCGGCATCGATTTTTTTGCTGTTGATCGCTTTCCAGGCATACCAGATATAGGCAACCACAAACGGAACAAGCAGTGAAACGTAGCTCATGGCTGCAAGCGTGTAATGGCTGGATGAACTGTTGTGGATGGTCAGCGAACATTGTATGTCGAACGAAGATGGATAATAGGCGGTGTTGTTGAACCCCGCCAGGCAGAAGATGGCAAAAACCGTGAGGATCGTTCCCGCTCCCGCATACCAGATACCGGATGCAGCATATTTAGAGGAATCAACCAGAGGCAGGGCCACTCCCAGGAGTACAAACACCACCCCGGATGAGAAGAACATCAACACAATCGGCATATGGATGAGGTTGTGAAAGTATTTGTATGATTCACCCAAAACAAACCCGTTTTGCGGGCGGATGGCGTATCCCGGCATGGTGAACAGGGCGCCACAAAAAGCAAGGAAGAATACCAGGAATGGGATACCATTCACCAGCAACTGTTTTTTTGAACGGGCCAGGATGTTTTCATCGTCGATGGTATTCATGAAATAGAGAGTGCCGAGTACCCTGGTCAGGAAAAACACAGCAAGCCCAAGTGCCACATTGCGCCAGTCTAAAACTGCTTCAAGCCCGTGTGCCGGATGCTGCCACCGCGAAATCGCCGGGTCGGGGAGGTTGGTCAGGGCCGATTTATTTACCAGGAAGGCCGATCCGGTGAAAAATGTAGCTACCGCTGTGCCGATCAGCACTGTACCCAGCAAACCATTGATGATCAGAAACCATTCATAGGTTTTATGCCCGAGTAAATTATTCGGTTTGCTCCGGAATTCGTAAGCGACCGCCTGGATGATGAACGGGAACAGGATGGCCATCCACACCCAGTAGGCGCCCCCGAAACTGGTCGAGTAGAAGAGGGGAAAAGAGGCGAAAAAAGCCCCGCCAAAAGTGACCAGGGTTGTAAAGGTGAACTCCCATTTGCGACCCAGTGCATTGACCAGCATTTTACGTTCCGGTTCGGTTTTCCCGATGGTATAGATCAGTGTCTGCCCCCCCTGCACGAACATCAGGAAAATAAGAAGGCTCCCGAGAATCGAAATGATGATCCACCAATAGGCCTGCAGCGTTTCAATCGACATTGTTTCAAACATCACTTAGTTCCTCCCTCTTTAGGCCCGAGTTTGATTTGCTTCATCATGATCATCAGCTCGGCTGCCAGCAAAACGGTGAACAGGGCTGCAAAAAGCCAGAAGGTGATGATGACCGAAGTGGCATCGATTTTTGATACAGCTGCCATCACCGGCATCAGGTCCTGGATAACCCACGGCTGGCGTCCGGCTTCAGCAACCACCCACCCTGCCTCGGAGGCCAGGTATACGAAAGGAATGGTCCAGATGGATATCCGCAACAGCCACCGCTGGGTTTCAAGTTTGTCCTTGCTGACAAGGTAAAGTATTACCGTGAAAAGCATGATAAAGTAAATTCCCAGGTATACCATCAGGTGAAAACTGTAAAAGGTTAGCGGAACGTTGGGGATGACACTTTGCGGGGAGTTGAGGTAAGCGTACCCGAACCATGGAAAGTTCAGTTTAAGTTCCCGCAGGGCAAGGTTGCTTGTGTTGCTGTCGCCGGCGGTTTTTGCAAGGCGGTACGATGCCAGGGCGGCAACGGCTTTTTTTCCGCGGCTGATCTTCTCTTCAACCGACAGCGTCCGTTCCTTTTCCACGGGATTTACAGGATCGAAACCGGGTTTGTATCCTCCTTTAACAATGTCGTCAATTCCCGGCACAAATGCATCGGGATTGCGGTATCCCAGGAATGAAAGCAGTTTTGGAAACTCAACTTTGAGCAGGAAGGCATCTTTGCCATCACCGGGGTTTTTGGAAGGGTTCAGAATACCTATGGCAACCAGCCCGGCTCCCTGTTTACCCTGGTACAATCCTTCCATGGCGGCCAGCTTCATGGGTTGTTTTTGTGAAACCTGGTAGGCAGAACCATCTCCCGTGAACGCCAGGAACAGGGAGGTGACAAGTCCGAAAATACCGGCTATAAGGATGCTTCGTTTGGCGAGCAGGATATGCCGCTGTTTGAGCAGGAACCATGCACTGATGCCCACCACAAAGACCGATGCTGTTACGTATCCAGATGATACGGTATGGAGGAATTTGTTCATAGCCACAGGGGAGAACAGTACCGCCCAGAAATTCATCATCTCGTTGCGGGCACTATCCGGGTTGAATTGCATCCCCACCGGGTACTGCATCCATGCGTTGGCCACCAGGATCCACAATGCGGAAAGGTTGGCCCCGATGGCCGTGAGCCATGAAGAAGCGAGATGAAACTC
>Ga0118677_10002092_pt1 | contig 40907 bp, 36 predicted proteins | sample AliMusrvi5mmetaG_FD_86154 | JGI IMG/M metagenome (GOLD analysis project Ga0118677, IMG submission 86154)
CGCAGAGCCACGGCAGCAAGGCTGCGTTCTCGACTGGGTCCCAGCCCCAGAACCCACCCCAGCCGAGCACCTGGTAGCTCCACCAGGCGCCGAGGATGACACCGACCGAGAGCGACGTCCACGCGATGAGCGACCAGCGCCGCGTGTCGACGTGCCACGACTCCCCCACCCGACCGGTGATGAGCATGGCAATGGCGAAGGCGAATGGCACCGTGAAACCGACCATCCCGGCGTAGAGCAGCGGCGGGTGGATCGCCACAAGCGGGTTGTTCTGCAGGAGCGCGTTCGGGCCCGCCCCAGAGCTCGCAGCACCACCAGGCACCGTCGTGAACGGGTTGGCTGGACCAAGCATCAGGCCGAAGAAGAATGCCGCCACGAGCAGCATGACCGCAGTCGCCCACCCGATGACCTCCTCGCTCGAACGCCGGCGATAGTGCCAGACGACGGCGACCAGGTAGAAGGAAAGCACGAGGCCCCAGAGCAGGATCGAGCCCTCGAGCGCCGACCACATGCCGGTGATCGAGTAGATCAGGGGGGTCTGGCGAGCATTGTTCTCCGCCACATAGGCCAACGAGAAGTCATGCGTGACCAGCGCCCACTGCATCGCCACCGTGGCGATCACGGCCCCGATGACGACCACCGGCACCAGCAGCCTCCCGTCGAGCGCGCTGGCCGGGGAAGCACCCCGGCGGCGGCGAAGCAGGTCGACGACCATCAGCACGCAGCCGACCAGGGCTGCGATGAAGCCGATCCAGACCCCGAGGGAGCCGAGCTGCGCCTTCACCTAGTTCACCGAGCCATCCGAGGCTCGGACACGGTTGGGGTGCTGCTCGACGTATGACGATGAGTGCTTCACCATGATCTGGTTCGAGAGAAAGGTGGTCGAGGTCGGTGATGCGAAGTGCCCAACGACAATCACCGGCATCCCGCCCTTGAAGAGCTGCGGCGGGGTGCCGCTGTTCTCCACCGGGATCGTCTTGCCGCCCCCGGCCACGTCGAAGGTCGTCCCTGTCGAGCTTCTCGTGACCGTCCCCCTCACGACGGTGCCCTCGAGGCGGAACTCTGAGGTGCCCACGGCCTTCTTGGTGGCGATCGCCTGATCGACCGTCTTGAAGTAGTCGAGCGAGCTGCCAAGCCCCTTCACGAGGAGGAACCCGACAGCGCCGGCGATGATCACCGCCACCATCGCCAGTCGGAGCCGCGGGCTGCCCTTGCTGGTGCCGGGTGCGTTCGGCGCCGTCGACGGCGGCGTGGTCGAGGCGTCGCTCACTTCGCACCTCGGGCACGGCGCCTGGCCCTGCGCAGCCGGTAGGCGAGCGAGGCGCCATAGCTGATGAGCACGACGAAGGTGAAGGTGTAGCCGGCGATGACGTAGTTCATGCGGGTGCTCCCTCCTGGCGACGAGCCTCGAGCGCATCGGCCAGCTCGGCGTCCTCCTCGCCCTCGTCGAGGGTCTCGATCTCGTAGCGAACGAGGACCATCCAGAGGAAGAGCAGTGTGAAGGCGACGAAGCTGAGGAGGAGTGTCCAAGCCATCAGGCCGTGGATCGTCGGGGTGAGGTTGGAGTTGAGCACCGTTGCGCCCTGGTGCAGCGTCTGCCACCAGATGACCGAGAAGTGGACGATCGGGACGTCGACCGCTGCGATCAACGCAGCCACGGCGCAGCGGCGTGCTCGCACGTGAGGATCGGCCGGCACACGGCGCAGCGCCAGGTACCCGAGGAACATCACGGCGAGCAGTGCGGTCGAGGTGAGCCGGGCATCCCAGGTCCACCACACTCCCCAGGTCGGTCGACCCCAGATCGAGCCGGTGACCAGTGTCAGGATCGTGAAGACCACTCCGATCTCGACGGCTGACGCGGCCAGGCGGTCGTAGGTCATCGACCTGGTGCGGGGCCAGAGGTAGAGCAGGCTGCAGATGCCCGCCATTGCGAACGCCACGTAGAGCGCGACCCAGGCGAGCGCCGGGTGGATGTAGACGAGGCGAACCAGATCCCCCTGCTCGATGTCGGGCGGGGTGACGAACAGGCCGAGGATGACGTCGAGCGCCACGAGGGCGACGGCGACCGGGCCAAGGAGTCTGCGGAGGGTGCGTTTCATGAGGATTCCTCCAGAGGACCGTAGAGGGCAATCCCGAGCACCGTGTACACGGCAGCGAAGACCGCCAGGATTGACAGCCAGCGAAGTCCGTCAGGACCCCCGCCGACGAAGGAGGCAGAGAGCGCTCTTGTCCCCGCGATCAGCACTGGGGCGAGCACCGGGAGAACCAGGACCGGCAGCAACGTTGCCCTGGTCCGGGCACCGCCGGCCAGCGAGCCGTAGAGGACGCTGGCTGACGACAGACCGATGGCCGCCAGCAGGCAGGTGGCGAGCAGCAGCAACCAGGTGGCGATCGAGACGTGGAACAGCAGCACGATGCCCCCGAGCAGCACGATCTCAAGCACCACCAGCTCGACGAAGAGGGCCAGCGCCTTCCCGAGAAAGATCCCTGCTGGATCGAGGCCGAGCAGCCTCGTCAGCTCACGTGTTGCCGGGGTCCCCTCAATGGCGATGGAGCGCTGCGCGGCCAGCACCGAGGAAAACAGGACGGCGAGCCAGAACAGACCAGGGGCACTCTGGCGAAGTGCCTGTCGGCTCGGCCCGAGAGCGAAAGCGAAAAGCAGGAGAACAAGGACTGCAAAAGGCAGGATCTGCCAGAGGGCAACACGCGAGCGAAGCTCAATGCGAAGGTCGCGCCCCGCCACGAGGCCTGCGTCACGCCACATCTTTACCTCCGCGTGGTCGACCACCGCTCGTGGTCTCGATCACGATCCCGCCGGCCATCGTGGCGACCACGTCGGCCATCGGTACGGCGACCTCAGGCTCATGGCTCGTCGCCACGACCGTGGCACCGCCGAGAGCGGCCTCTTCGACAAGCTCGCCCACCAGCTGGCGAGTGGCGGTGTCGAGGCTGGCGTGGGGCTCATCGAGCAGCCAGAGCTCGGGTCGCCGGGCGCACAGGAGCGCCAAGCCCACGCGCCGGCGCTGACCAGCAGACAGCGCTCCAAGAGGGGTCATCGCCACCCGGCCGCTGATCCCGCAGCGCTCGAGCGCACCAGGGCCAGCGCCAGGGTCGACCCGTGCCGCTCGAAGCGCGAAGCGGAGGTTCTCGTGGGGGGTCAGGTCGTCGTAGAGGCCGACGTCGTGGCCCAACATCCCGACACGTCGACGCACGTGGCGTGCTTGGTCATCGAGGCGATGTTCGAGGATGCGACCTTCGCCCGACGTCAGCGGGACAAGACCAGCCAGCAGGCGGAGCAGGCTGGTCTTGCCGGCTCCGTTGTGACCGAGGACCACCAGCACCTGGCCGGCATCGAGCTCGAGGTCGACGCCAGCGAGGACAGGGAAGCGTCCGGCGAGAACGACTGCGTTGGAGAGGTGGACGGCGGGGGCCATGCGGCTTCAAATCCTACCGGCCGTCGCTCGGAGTCCTCCTTCGGGCACCGCACCTCGTGGCGCGGTGCCGTCGGTCAGGAGATCTGGCGGGTCAGCTGCTCAATGTCGGACTCGACCATCATCTGGACGAGAGTGGGGAAATCGACCTCTCGCTCCCAGCCGAGGACCGTCTCGGCCTTGGTCGGGTCGCCGATGAGCAGGTCCACCTCAGCCGGGCGCAGGAACCGCTCGTCAAGGACCACGTGGTCCTCGTAGTTGAGTCCCGCTACCGAGAAGGCGATCTCGCAGAGCTCACGCACCTCGTGGGTCTCACCTGTCGCCACCACGTAGTCGTCGGGCGAATCCTGCTGGAGCATCAAGTACATCGCACGGACGTAATCGGCTGCGTAGCCCCAGTCTCGCTCGGCGTCCAGGTTGCCCAACGACAAGGTCTTGTCCAGCCCGAGCTTGATTCGCGCTACGCCGTTGGTCACCTTGCGCGTCACGAACTCCAGGCCTCGCCGCGGCGACTCGTGATTGAAGAGGATGCCCGAGGACGCGTGGAGGTCGTAGCTCTCGCGATAGTTGACCGTGATCCAGTGCCCGTAGACCTTGGCCACCCCATAGGGGCTGCGGGGGTAGAACGGCGTCTCCTCATCCTGAGGCACCGCCTGGACCTTGCCGAACATCTCCGACGAGCTGGCCTGATACACCCGGATCTCGGGATCCACCGTGCGGACCGCGTCGAGAACCCTCGTCACGCCGAGCGCCGTGGTCTCGCCGGTGAGGACCGGCTGTCCCCAGGAAGCCTGGACGAAGCTCTGTGCAGCGAGGTTGTAGACCTCCTGCGGACGGTGGTCGCGCAGGATGTGGATCAACGACACCTCGTCGAGAAGGTCGCCAGAGACCAGCGTGAGGCGATCCTGGATGTGGGCGATGCGCTCGAAGGTGACGGTGCTGGAACGACGCACCACCCCGATCACCTCGTAGCCCTCATCGAGAAGCAGCTCAGCGAGGTAGGAGCCGTCCTGCCCTGTGACCCCAGTGATCAGCGCCTTCTTCGCCATCGTGACTCCGCTCTCTCAATCGACTGTGTCCGTCCAGATCGGCCAGGACCTCGACCGAGACTAGTCCAGCGATGCAGCCGTACTGGGCCTCTTGGCCGTACCATCGGCCCATGCCCCGCGCCGGAATCGTGTCCTATCGGCTCGGGGGCACGGATGGGGTTTCCATCGAGGCTGCCAAGTGGTCAGCGGCGATTCAATCGCTCGGCTTTGAGGTGGATCAGATCGCTGGCGAGGGGGGCGAGGGCGTCACCATCATCGAGGGTCTGCGGCTCGACGACACCGTTCCTGTCGATGTCGAGGCGCTCACCGACGCACTCGACGGCCTCGATCTCATCATCGTGGAGAACCTCTGCTCGCTCCCGCTCAACCCTGCAGCCACCCACGCCGTGGCGGAGGTGTGCCGTGGTCGCCCGACGATCATGCGGCACCACGACCTCGCCTGGCAGCGAGCCGACACCGCCCATCTCTCGTTGCCAACCGATGATCCAGCGTGGCGACACGTGACGATCAACCAGCTCAGCGTCGCCGAGCTCGCGTCCCGCGGCTACACAGCCTCATGCCTCTACAACCGATTCGACATGGCGCCGCCGAGCGGAGAGCGATCCTCGACACGCCTGGCCCTCGGCATCGAGGACCACGAACTCCTCGTCCTCCAGCCGACCCGAGCGCTGCCTCGCAAGAACGTCCCGCTCGGCCTCGCCCTCGCTGAGTCGCTCGAGGCGACCTTCTGGCTCACGGGTGCGGCAGAGGACGGCTTCGAGCCTGACCTCGAGGAGCTCATCGAGGTCGCATCAAGCAGGTTCCTGCGCGGGAGTGGGCCCGGGACCATCGACGACGCCTACGCCGCTGCTGACGTGGTGGTGTTGCCGTCGACCTGGGAGGGCTTCGGGAATCCTGCCATCGAGGCGATCACGCATCGACGACCGCTCAGCCTGGCCCGGTACCCAGTCGCCCTCGAGATCCTCGCGACCGGCATCTCCGCCTTCGATCCAACCGCACCGGCCGAGCTGGCAAGGTGGCTTCGACACCCAGATCCTGAGCTACTCGAGCGGAACCTCGAGGTAGCCAGAGCACACTTCGACATCGCAGACCTGCCAGGAGCGATCGCACAGGTGATCGAGACCCTCTGAGCAGGGTCCGGCTAGTGGCGACCGGTAGCCTTGGGGGACGATGACCGCCGTCACCACCACCGAGGCCACCACGAGGCGCCTGACCGGCGAGGAGCGAAGGACGCAGCTGCTCGGCGTCGCTGCCATGCTCTTTGCCAAACGGGGATACCGCTCCACCACCATGGACGACGTGGCCGAGGCGGCGGGCGTCACCAAGCCGCTGCTCTACCAGCACTTCAGCTCGAAGCGAGCGCTGTACCTCGAGCTGGTCGATGCCCTGGCCTTCCAGATGCTGGCCGAGTTCGCGCTCGCCACCTCGACTGCTGCTGGCCCCAAGGAACAGGTCGAGCTCAGCCTGCGGGCCTACTTCCGCATGATGGTGGACGATCCAGCCGCCTTCCGACTCCTCAATGACCGTGACCATGGCGACGATGAGGAGCTCGGTCGTGCCATCAGGCGCGTCGAGCGAGCCCTTGTGACCGCGATCGATCCACTCATCGATGCCGGGCTCGAGCGAGACCACCGGCTCGTCCTCGCCGGCGGGATGCTCGGTATGGCCATCGGTGCCTCGTCTGCGTGGACGGAGCTCGGTGACGACGACTGGAGCCAGGCGGACGAGCGGGCTCGACACCTCGAGGCAGACCGCATCGCGCAGCGCGTCGCTGACCTCATGTGGGCCGGCCTCAGGGCCGTCCACGCCGACTGATCAGCCGGGTGGCACTCCCACTAAGGCGATGAGGACCTGGCAGAGCTCGAAGATCTCAGCCGCGCACCTGTCGTAGTCCTCCTGATCTCCACCTGCGGGGTCGAGCACGTCTCGATCGGCAGCGAGGTCGGTTGAGGCGAGGTTGAGCGCGGTCACCCTGTCGCCGAAGGGCTCGGGGCTGACCGGCAGCGCTCGAGCGAGGCGGTGGATGGTGGAGGTCTTGTGACCCGCTGCATCGTGGCGAGCCCTGACGTAGGCGACATGGTCGGCCTCCATGGCCACGATGACATCGGCCCAAGCGCAATCGGCGTCGGTGAGCTGGTGCGAGCGGTGCCGGCCGAGGCCCGCTGTGTCGAGCTCGCCGACAGCCACCAGCGCCTGCTTGGTCCGCATCCCCATCGGCTGTCCCTCGACCACATGGGTGCCGGCAGTCACGATCTCCACAGCTGCACCCTCGTGCTCGGCCAACTGCTCGAGCATGACGCCGGCCATGACCGAACGAGCGGCGTTGCCCGTGCACAGCGTGACGATACGGACCGGTCTCGTCACAGGTACTTCTTGCGTCGGAGCCACATGAGTGCGAACCAACCAGCGATAGGCGGAAGGTAGGCGGTGAAGAGGCGCTGGACGAACACGGCCGACACGGCGACATCCGTCGGGATCCCGGCTGCCTTCAGGCCGAGGATCATCCCGGCCTCGACCACGCCCATGCCACCAGGGACCGGTGATACCCCACCGAGCATCGAACCGAGCGTCAAGACCACGAGCAGCACAGGGAGCGAGAGGGAGTGGTGATACGCGCGCAGCGAGGTACCGAGGGCGAACGCGACCAGCAGCTGGGCGCCGATCTGGCCTCCGAAGATCTCCACGATCTTGGCCGGGCGCCCAGCGAGCACCTTGAAGTGGCTGATGCACTCAGTCAGGCGGGGGGCGATCTTGGCCTTGGCCATCCCCCGCCACCGAGGCACGACGAGCACGGCGGCGATCACGATGCCGACGACAGCGACTGCGATGAGCACGAAGACCAGCAATCCGCTCGTCGAGGACCCGCCGCTGCGCTGCGAGAGCAGATCATCGAAGTGGAGCGTGCCGATGGCGAACGGGATCGAGATCAAGAACAGACCACCCTTGACGATCCACGACGCGGTCGAGACGAGGACCCCCGAGCTCACCGCCACGGTCGTGTCCATGCCGTGCTTCTGGAAGAAGCGGACCCGAGCAGCAAGGACGGCAGGTGTGCCGAGTGCCAGCCCGCTGAAGGTGTTGGACAACTCGAGCATGATCAACGGGAACAGCGGCACGCTCATCGTGATCGAACCGAGCGTGGAGAAGGACGAACTGATGTAGGTGAGCTGGCTGATCACGGCTGTGACGATGACCCAGGGGATCGATGCGCTCTTCACTGTGGCGAACGAGCCGGCGACCTGGAGGAGGACCTCGATCAGCGCCCATCCGCCGATCAACGTCCCGACAGCCAAGATGAGCGAAGTCGCTGACGCGCGATGCAGCTCGGTCAGCTCTGGTGCCTCGACGCCACACGCAGCCGCGCCCTTCTCCCGCAGCTCCTTCAAGATGGCCTTGCCATGGAGCTTGCGAAGCGACGAGGTGAGGGGGTCGGAGATGGCCGCGTCCTGGAGGAATCCGAGGCTCGTCGAGAGTCGCTCTGTCCCGAGCGCCTGCTTGACCGCATCGACCGCTCGTTCGGTGGACGACACGAGCGCCAGTGTCACGAGGAGGGCGGCAGTGTCCGAGTTCAGGGCATCCTCGGTGGCGAACGCTGTGGCTCGATCGAACTCGATCAGCCCGCCATCGGTCGCTGACACCACCACGTGGTGGAGGTCGATCGCTCCGTGCGAGACCTTCGCCTCGTGGAGCGCCGCCACCGCCTCGGCAACCGCCTCGATCGCCTGGTCGCTGACCTCAGCCTTCTCCTCGACCATCTGGTCGAGGAGCTTGCCCGGTGGTCTCGACGTCACGACGAGCGCGTCTCGGGCCGGTCCGGCATACCCGGCGGCGACCATGCTCGAGGTCCGCCCCGAGGCCACGGTGGCGGCTTGCAGGGTGAGGTAGCTCTCGTGCTCGAGCTGCTGGGCACGCGTCAGCGCGAACGGTCCTGAGTCCTGCTTCAAGATCAACGTGCGGCCGATCTTGGCGAAGAGCTGGCTCTGCTCTGCATCTCGCCCATAGACAGAGATGTCGAGCGGTCCATGCTTCTCGCTCTGCCCGAGATAGCGAGCCACCCCCCAGCTCTGGAGCGGCGATGCAGTGACATCCGTGGCATCGACATCGAGCTGGCCGAGGAGTGCCTCGACGTCAGCCGCCGGGAGCACGCCGGTCGGGGTCCCGAAGATGAGGTGCGCCCCTGCAGCGGCCCCCCAACCCAACACCAGTGAGCCAACAAGGCTGAAAAGGAGTCCAGAGCCGTGGATCAGACCGGTGATGGCGGCGATGGCGATCAGGCTCTCGAGGAGTCGTTGGAGCCCCCGGCTCAAGTACGGGCGGAGGGTGAGCGCCGCGCCGACCGCTGCCGCGAGAATCGGCACGGGATAGCCCACGTTGACCCCGACGACATCCTGCTGGTCCACCCCTGCGCTGACCCCGAAGAGCTGTTGGACGGCAATGCAGCCGACGATCGCCAATCCAGCCCCGACAGCGAGGTCGCGCAGCACCTCGAGGCGCCGAAGCACGAGGGTCACGACGACAGCCCCCGCGAGCACGCCGAGGGTGCCGAGCAACCAGAGCAAGGTGAAGAGCCAGCTCAGACCGTGGGGTGGTGGGTGGACGAGATTCGACACCTGTTTCTGGAGCGACGAGCCCGGCGTCAGCTCGAGGCCGACCATGAGCACGATGAAGATCGAACCGATGAGGCGCGCCACGTCCGTGCCGTTGCGCCGGCGAACACCGTCCCCGCTCGGGGCGAACAGCAGGCGGAGCCACGGACGCAAGCTCTCGTGGTTCTTCGTTGCGTCTTTCGTGGTGGAGGTGGTCGCCATCGCTGGCCAATCGTAGAGCCGGCTCGTCGCCCACGATCCTGATGCTCAGCTCATCGTCGAAACTCGACCGTCCTGGGCAGCGGTGAGGTGACGACCGAGGTTGAGTGCGCCGAGGAGCCCGATGCCACAGCCGACCGCGATGCCGAAGGGCCACCACCCTCCCGCGCCGGCACCGAAGAAGGCGCCTGCGATCAGTGGGGCAAGGGATCCCGAGAGACCGAAGAGCAGACCGAAGGTGGCGTTGTAGCGACCTCGAAGGTGCTCGGGCGCCATGTCATTGACGAGCGCCGGACCGACTGGCGACCAGATGGTCTCGCCAATGCCGAAGATCGCCATCGAGAGACACAGCACCACCAATGCCACGGTTCGATCGACGTGTGGGCTGGCGCCGAAGAGCAGCCATGCCGCAGCCCAGAGCAACGCCATCACTGCCATCATCCGAGTCCGGCTCCTCCCCTCCATAAACCGCAGGACGAAGAGCTGCCCACAGACGATCACAACCGTGTTGACGAACAACGCCACCCCAACTGCGCCGACCGCGAGATGGACTTGGTTGACGATGAAGAGCGACGCACCGGCGTCAAGCGATCCGTAGCCGCAGATGAGCAGCACCAGCGCAGTGAGGACGAAGCGCGCCAGCTGTCGGTCGGCCAGCACCTCGCGCCAGCCGCCGGGATCGCCATGGCGACGGGGCTTCTCGGCCACCACCGGGCCACCGAAGCGATGGAGGCGTAGCAACGGCAGCGCACTCGCCACGGTGAGCACCGCGGTGCCGAGGTAGAGGCGGGAGAAGCTGAGTGGATCGGTGAGGCTCACCACCGACGCTGAGATGAGGCCGCCCAGCCCGATGCCGATGTTGACCATCATGAAGTTCACTCCGTAGGCACGCTGGCGCTGCTCGGGGGCGACAAGGCGGGTGAGCAGCACGGTTCCGGGACCGAAGATCGCCCCATCGGTCACCGCCATGAGCAAGGAGGTGCTGATGATCCAAGGCTTCGTCGACGCAAAGGCCCAGCTCACGAGGGTGGCGGCATGGAGCATCAGCAGCACCACGATCACCCAGAAGGGTCCAACTCGATCGGTGAGCGTCCCGCTGAGCGGTGAGACCACGAGCGCAGCCACCGCGTTGGCGGCGAGCAGCGTGGTGGCGAAGCCCACGCTCAAGTGCCTGATGTCGTGGAGATAGAGCACGTAGAGCACTAGCGACAGGCCGATCCCGAGGCAGCACAGAAAGGTCGAGAGGTAGTACCAGCGAAGCGGGCCCTTGAGCAGGGCTCTGAACTCGGCGGGGACAAGAGTGCTCACCGATCGAGGCTACCCAGCACCGTCGACCGACGACGGCTCGAGCCGTAGGCTTGCTGCCAAGCCTGACGGAGGTCCTCCATGCAGATCGCAGCCCACGTTGCCATCGGCATCCTGGGCGCGAGCCTGGTCGTGTGGGCGGCGACGTCGGCGGCGATCACCTTCGTGGTCCCGAGGGGCACCCCAGTCGCCCTGACGAGGTGGGTGTTCACGGTGATGGCCTTCGCCTTCCGGGGCCTGGCCCTCCGAAGGAAGCGTGCCGCCAGCCAGGACGCGGTCATGTCGCTCTATGGACCTTTCGCCCTCTTGCTTCTGCCGATCGTCTGGCTGACAATCACCTTCGTCGGCTTCTCATTCATCATCTGGGGCCTCGGTGCGCTCTCGCCGCATGAGGCGGTGCTCATGAGCGCCTCCTCGCTGTTCACGCTTGGCTCGGTCAGCGCCCACGACCTGCCGACCGCTGCCGCCAACGCCATCGAGGCTGGTCTCGGTCTCGGCTTGGTCGCCATCTTGATCTCGTATCTGCCTTCCATCTACTCCTCCTACTCACGCCGAGAGGGCAAGGTGACCGGACTCGAGGCCCAGGCAGGGTCACCACCATTCGCCGGGACGCTGCTCTATCGGCTCACGATGATCGAGCGCCTCGAGAACACAGAGCAGCTCTGGCACTCGTGGTCAGAGTGGTTCGCCGACATCGAAGAGACCCACACCTCAGTCCCTGCACTGGTCTTCTTCCGCTCTCCACAATCCGACCGTTCCTGGGTCACCGCGGCGGGTGCGATCCTCGACTCTGCGTCTTTCGTCGCCTCCTCGATCACGTCAGAGAAGCACCCTGAGGCTCAGTTGTGCATCAGATCCGGCTACTTGAGCCTTCGTCACATCGCTGGCTACTTCGGGCTGGAGTTCGATGCCAATCCCAAGCCTGACGATCCGATCTCCGTCACCCGCGAGGAGTTCGACAAGGTGTTCGCCAACCTCCGCGAGGCTGGCGCACCCATGGTCGACGACCAGGACGCCGCGTGGGCGTCTTTTGCGGGGTGGAGGGTGAACTACGACCGGCCGCTGCTCGAGCTTGCCTCGCTCACCATCGCGCCGCCGGCGCCATGGTCTTCAGATCGAGCTCCAATCCGACGGGCTCGCTTGCGCCGCTCTCGGCGAGGGTGACGCCGACGGTGTCGCATCTGTTGGACGCACTTCAGGCGACATCACACACGAGCCATCAGCGCGACAAGAACCACCAGGCCCTCCTCGAAAGTAACGACCGCCGGCTCGTGGCGAACTCGCCGGAGCAAGGGACAGTTGGCATCCTCTGAAGCGGTGTCACGTGGAGGGTCCACGAAGTAATCGAGCCACCGGAACATTCTCAGCGTGTCCCTTGGCAAGACCCGTTTGATTCACGTTCACTCTGTCGAAGTCACAGCTTCTCGCCCCAGGATTGTCGTGAACCTGAGAAGTTCCAATTGCAGGATCTCCGAGAGCTTCTGGGTGCTCTGGAGCCTGACCCGCACACGAATCGCCCCACAAACGCCATTCGTCGAGCGATTGGGAGATCCAGAATCTGGCCGGAAACGACACCAGGGCTTCCACGCCTCCCATCTCTGGAAGGTGCGAAAGCCCTGGAATCGTCAGTCTTTGTCCTACTGGATGTGGAGACCCGAAATTGCTCGCGCGATGATCAACTGCTGAATCTCCGAAGTCCCTTCGAAGATGGTGAAGATCTTCGAGTCACGGTGCCAGCGCTCGACCGGGTACTCACGGACGTAGCCGTAACCACCGAGGATCTGGATGGCCTCCTCGGTCACCTTGACGGCGGTCTCAGACGCGAACCACTTGGACATCGAGCCCTCGCCATTCTCGAAAGGCACGCCAGTGGCGCCCATCCATGCGGCACGCCAGACCAGCAGGCGGGCTGCATCGATCTGGGTCTTCATATTGGCGAGCTTGAACGCGATCGCCTGGTTCTCGATGATGGCTCGGCCGAACTGCTGGCGCTCCTTGGCGTACTCGAGCGAGTACTCGTAGGCCGCACGGGCAATCCCGAGTGCCTGCGCGCCAACCGACGGGCGAGTTGCCTCGAAGGTCTTCATCGCAGCCTGGCCACCCGACCTCTTGCCCTCGCGAGCACGAGCGAGTTTCTCGTCGAGCTTGTCCTTGCCACCGAGCAGCATCGAGCCGGGGATCCGGCAGTCGTCAAGGACCACCTCGGCGGTGTGGCTGGCACGGATACCCATCTTCTGGAACTTCTGTCCCATCGAGATGCCCTTAGTCCCCTCGGGCACGATGAACGACGCCTGGCCACGGCCACGCAGCTCAGGGTCGACCGAGGCCACGATGACGTGCGTGTTGGCGATGCCACCATTGGTGATCCAGGTCTTCGTGCCGTTGAGGACCCACTCGTCGGTGGCCTCGTCGTAGACCGCGCGGGTCTTCAGCGACGAGACATCAGAGCCAGCGTCTGGCTCAGAGACGCCGAAAGCGGCGAGCTTGAGGTCGTCCGGGGTGCCGAAGCACTGCGGGATCCACTCCATCGCCTGCTCCGGGGTGCCGTTGGCCATGATGCCCGCGACAGCCAACGTGGTGCCCATCAGGGCCAGGCAGATGCCTGCGTCACCCCAGGCGAGCTCCTCCAAGGCGATGACCATCTTGAGACCCTGCGGGTCGGAGAAGGCGTCGGCCATGAAGTCCATCGAGTACAGGCCAACCTTGGCCGCCTCCTCGATGATGGGCCACGGGGTCTCCTCGCGCTCGTCCCACTCGTGTGCAGCTGGCCGCATCACGTTCTCGGCGAAGTCGTGAACCCACGACTGCACGGTCTTCTGATCCTCGTTGAGCTCCATCGAGAACTCAGCCATGGTCACCTCCGGGGGGTTTGCCCGCGCAGATCGGCGAGCTGTGGTTGACAAGCGACAAGACGCCGGACGGCCTCTTGTTACCGGATAGTAACAAGTCGACGGGCACCTTGGGCCACCTGGGACCCTGTCGGGCAATCCTGGTCACCTCTCAGCGGTGGAGCAAGGTCCCCTCGGGCGTGTCCTCGACCACCCATCCAGCCGCCTGGAGCTGCTCGCGAATCTCGTCTGATCTCACGAAGTCCTTGGCCGCCCTTGCCTCATCTCGCTCGGCAGCCAGCGCCAGGGTTGCCACGTCGATCTCGTCGGTCGACCCACCTATTTCCAGCCCCATTGCACCCGCGAGTGCCACCACCGTGGCACCGAGCTGTCCAGCCCGCTCCTCGTCGCCGGCATCGAGTGCAGTGTTCGCCTCGCCGACGAGCTCGAAGACGAGGCCAAGGGCCTGAGGAGTCTGGAGGTCATCGTCCATCAGCTCGACGAAGCGCTCGATCGCCTGAGGATCAAGGCCGTCGATCTCGCCGAGGACGACCGGCGATGGCGTGGCGGCAAGATCCATCCGCCTCGCAAGGGTGTCGAGCCGGCCGAGGCCGCGCTCAGCATCGGCGATGGTGTCCGTGGTCACCTCGATAGGCGCTCGATAGTGGGAGCGGAGCACGAGCAGCCGATAGGCACGTCCGTCAGCCTTGGCCAGCAGGTCGGTCAGCGAGGTGAAGTTGCCGAGCGACTTGCTCATCTTCTCGCCGTCGACCATGACCCAGCCGTTGTGGGCCCAGTGCTGGGCGAATGGCCGGCCCAAGGCGACCGACTGAGCTCGTTCGTTCTCGTGGTGGGGGAACTTGAGGTCGAGACCGCCACCGTGCAGATCGAAGCCATCGCCCAAGAGGCTCAGCGACATGACCACGCACTCGGTGTGCCACCCGGGCCGACCTGCCCCGAAGGGTGCCTCCCAAGCGGGCTCCTCGGGCTTGGCAGCCTTCCAGAGGGCGAAATCGAGCGGCGATCGCTTCTCTTCATCGGCCTCGATCCGAGCACCAGCTCTCAAGCTCTCGAGCGGCTGTCCGGCCAGGAGTCCGTAGCCCTCGACGGTGGAAGTGTCGAGATACACGCCGTCGCTCGTGCGGTAGGCGACGCCGCTGTCCAGCAGCTCGTTGATGGTGGCGATCATGCCGGTGACGAACTCCGTGGCGTGTGGCGTGGCATCTGGCCGCAGGACGCCCAGCCGGTCCATCGCCGCCCACCACTCAGCCTCGAACTCAGCAGCGACCTCGGTCTCGCTGCGGCCTTCTCTGAGCGCCTTGGCGATGATGTTGTCGTCGATGTCGGTGATGTTCGACACATAGGTGACCTCGAGCCCGCGGGCGATGAGGTAGCGACGCAGCACATCGAAGACGAGCGTGAAGCGCCCGTGGCCAAGATGCGGGAGGTCGTAGACCGTCGGGCCACACACGTACATCGACACCTTGCCCTCGTCGCGGAGCGCGAGTGGTCGGACCTGACCGGTCGCAGTGTCGTGGAGGTTCAGCATCGCTCTAGGCTATTGCGACCATGAGCCCTGCCCCGACCCCAAGCGACCCAACCGAGCGCGCCATCCCCGAGAAGCCGGCGCTCGAGGGCTTGGAGGAGCGCTGGGCGGGCGTCTGGGCCGATGAGGGAACCTACGCCTTCGACGCCACCGCGACGAGGAACCAGGTCTTCAGCATCGACACACCACCACCCACCGTGTCGGGTTCGCTGCACATCGGCCACGTCTTCAGCTACACCCACACCGATGCCATCGCCCGGTTCCAGCGGATGCGAGGCAAGGCCGTGTTCTACCCGATGGGGTGGGACGACAATGGGCTACCGACCGAGCGGCGAGTGGAGAATTTCTACGGCGTCCGCTGCGACCCCTCGCTCCCCTACGACGCCGACTTCGTCCCACCAGCGGAGCCCGGCAAGGAGCGCATCTCGATCTCGAGGCCGAACTTCGTCGAGCTCTGCCTGAAGCTGACCACCACCGACGAGGAGATCTTCAAAGCGCTGTGGCGCGCACTCGGCCTGAGCGTCGACTGGAGCCTGGAGTACGCCACCATCGGCGAGACCGCGCAGCGGGCCTCGCAGCGTGCCTTTCTCCGTCAGCTCGAGCGAGGCGAGGTCTTCCAAGCTGAGGCACCGACCCTCTGGGACGTCGACTTCCGCACCGCAGTGAGCCAGGCGGAGCTCGAGGATCGGGAACGTCCTGGTGCCTACCACCGGCTGGGCTTCGCCCGCAGCGACGGCCAAGGCGCGGTCGAGATCGAGACCACCCGTCCTGAGCTGCTCCCCGCCTGCGTGGCGCTCGTCGCCCATCCCGACGATGCGCGCTACCAGCCACTGTTCAACACGACGGTGCGCTCGCCGCTCTTCGGCGTCGAGGTCCCTGTGCTCGCCCATGAGCTCGCCGACCCTGAGAAGGGCTCCGGCATCGCCATGATCTGCACCTTCGGCGACACCACCGACGTCATCTGGTGGCGAGAGCTCGATCTGCCGACTCGGACCCTCATCACCCGCGAGGGGCGGATGGGCATCGCCCCCTTCGGCGAGCCTGGCTGGGAGTGCGACGACGTAGCCGGCGCCCGTGCGATCTACGCCGAGCTCGAGGGCAAGACGGTCAAGCAGGCTCAGGCCCGCATCGTCGAGCTGCTCCAAGAGCACGGTGAGCTCCTCGGCGAGCCGCGGCCGATCACACACCCGGTCAAATTCTTCGAGAAGGGCGATCGACCGCTCGAGATCGTCACCTCTCGCCAGTGGTTCGTCTCGACCGTGCCGATGCGCGAGGTGCTCCTTGAGCGCTGCGAGCAGATCTCCTGGCACCCCGACTACATGTCGCACCGGCTCCGCACCTGGGTCGAGGGACTGAACTCCGACTGGAACATCTCGCGCCAGCGCTTCTTCGGGGTCCCCTTCCCGGTCTGGTACCCGGTGCTGGCCGACGGCACGGTCGACCACGAGCACCCCCTGGTGCCTAACGAGGACCAGCTGCCAATCGATCCATCGACCGACGTCCCGGCAGGCTACGACGCCACGTCGAGGGGCCAGGCCAACGGCTTCGTCGGTGATCCCGACGTCATGGACACCTGGGCGACCAGCTCGCTCACCCCCCAGATCGCCGGACGCTGGGAGGACGACCCGGACCTCTTCGCACGCGTGTTCCCGATGGACCTTCGGCCACAGGCCCACGAGATCATCCGGACCTGGCTCTTCACGACCGTCGTGCGCTCCGAGCTCGAGTTCCACGAGCTTCCCTGGCGCAACGCTGCCATCTCAGGCTGGGTCCTCGACCCCGACCGCAAGAAGATGTCGAAGTCCAAGGGCAACGTCGTCACGCCGATGCCACTGCTCGAGGCCCACGGCGCCGATGCTGTCCGCTACTGGGCCGCCTCTGGCCGTCCGGGCACCGACACCGCCGTTGACGACGCACAGATGAAGGTCGGTCGCCGCCTGGCGATCAAGATCCTCAACGCCTCGCGCTTCGCATTAGGCCGCCTCGGCGACAATCCGGTGCCCTCAGTCGACCAGGTCACCGAGCCGATGGACGTCGACCTGCTCGGCGAGCTCGCTGAGCTCGTGGCCGAGGCCACAGAGGCCTTCGATGGCTTCGACTACGCCCGGGCGCTCGAGCGGACCGAGGGATTCTTCTGGCGGTTCTGCGACGACTATGTCGAGCTGGTCAAGACCCGTGCCTATGGCGATCCCTCGAGCCAGGCGACCGTGTCAGCGCAGGCAGCGCTGGCTGCATCGCTCAGCGTCCTGCTCCGACTCTTCGCCCCCTTCCTCCCCTTCGTCACCGAAGAGGTCTGGCGGTGGTGGCAGGTCGGCTCCGTGCACAACTCGGCATGGCCGACGGTCGACGAGCTCGCCACCCAAGGAGAGCGGATCCCCGGCGTCTTCCCTGCCGCCGCCGAGGTCTTGGCTGCGATCCGTCGAGAAAAGACCGCGGCCAAGCGCTCGATGCGCACCGCAGTGCAAGAGGCTGTCGTCGTCGATGACCAGCCGGTGCTCGACCTCATCGCGCTCGCCAGCAGCGATATCGCTGAGGCCGGTGGCGCCGAGGAGCTGCTCCTCGAGATCGGCGCACCTGAACGACGCATCACCCTCGTCGCGCCCGAGGGCTGAGCTCTTCAGCCCTCCAGCGGGCCTGACACCGTGGCGGTGACGTCGACGAGCCGGTCCTCGCTGCACCACACCACGTGCACGGTCTCGGGCGTCGCCTCATAGACCGCCACCTGGCCGAAGCGAGCACCGAGCGCCCGAGCCTCATCTCTCGTAAGCCCGACCACGCACCACCCTTCTTCTCGCCAGGTGCCGTCACGACTCCGACCGACAGCCTGGTGGCGCAGCTGCCCCATGGACTCAAGCACCTCGACCAAGAGTTCGTCGGCAGCCTGGTTCGCCGCCGCTGGTTGCTCGAGGGCATCTGGGTTCCACGCTGTGATCAGGTGGACCACCTCACCGTGGGATGCGGCGACGGCCGAGGGGTGTGCGAGATCACCGTCGTGATGGACCTCGAGCACTGAGTCCGACCAGGCCGAGAGCAGCTCGGCGTGGGGGTCAGGCCCCGCCATCGGCGAGGTACGCCTGCGCGGCCATGGCCCCCATCTCCTGAGGGCTGCCCGTGGCGTGGATCGCCCCGTGAAGCATGATCGCCGCGTCGGTGGCGACCTCGACGGCCATGGTCACGAACTGCTCGACCAAGACCACGGTCACCCCACGCGAAGCGATCTGGCCCACGAGCTCGTAGAGCTCTGCGACGACCAGCGGCGCCAGCCCCATCGAGAGCTCATCGAGCAGCAGCACCTTCGGATCGCCGGCCAGTGCCCGGGCGATGGCCAGCATCTGCTGCTCTCCGCCCGACAGCGTGCCGGCGAGCTGGCGTCGACGCTCCTTGAGCTTGGGGAAGCGCTCGTAGGCGATCTCCTCCACCTTCGACGCCGAGACGCCCTGATAGCTCCATATCAGCAGGTTGTCGCGCACCGTCAGGTTGGGGAACACGCCTCTTCCCTCGGGAATGGCACAGACGCCAAGCTTCGCCAGCGCCGCCGGTGTCGGACGCTTGAGGTCAATGTCACCGATCGCCACGGTGCCGGCCGTCTGGCGCATGCGGCCGCTGATCACCTTGAGCAGGGTCGACTTGCCAGCGCCGTTCGGGCCCAAGAGGGCGAACACGCTCCCTGCCGGCACCGACAGGTCGACGCCGTGGACGACTTCGATGCGGCCATAGGCAGCCCGGACTCCGGAGAGGACCAGGGGAGGCGCGGTGGTGAGCGGTGGCGTCCTCATGCCTCTGGCTCCGATGGATCAGGCGCTGTGCCGAGATAGGCAGCCTGGACCCGAGGGTCTCGACGAATCTCTGCCGGCGTCCCCGACGCAATGAGCTCCCCGAAATCGAGAACGAAGATGCGATCACAGATGGTCAGGACGATGGACATGTCGTGCTCGACGAGCAGCACACCCCTGCCCTCGTCGGCGAGCTCCCTGAGCAGGTTGCCGAGCAGGTGCGTCTCATTGTCATCGAGGCCTGAGCAGGGCTCGTCCAAAAGGATCAGCTTCGGATCGATGGCCAGGGCTCGCGCCAGCTCGACCAGGCGCGCCTCACCTGTCGGGAGAGTCGAGACCTGGCGATCTGCGTCTGCTGAAACCCCTACCCGATGGAGCAGGCCCTGCGCCGTCAGGTCGCCCTTGTCGCGCCGGGCATCGAGGCCGACCTGGACGTTGTCTCGAGCCGAGAGGGAGCCGAAGAGCTCAAGGCGCTGGAAGGTCCGTGCGAGGCCGAGTCGAGCACGGCGGTTGGTCCCGAGCTTGGTCACGTCTCGGCCGTCAAGCAGGACCTCGCCGGAGTCGGGCCGCTGCAGGCCGCTAATCACGTTGAACAAGGTGGTCTTGCCCGCACCATTCGGCCCGATCAGGCCGGTGACCTCGCCCGGGCGGACGTCGAGGTTCACACCCTGGAGGGCTGCAATGCCACCGAAGGTAACCGACACCCCCCTGACCTCAAGCGCGCTCGTCTCGACCATCTCAGGCACCCTGGACCGCCTCGATCGATGGCGCACGCCTCGGCGAGATCCCCGGGATCCGGACGTTGCGGACCAACCACGGCACACCGAGGACGCCGTCGGGAACGTTCGCCATCAGCGAGATACCGACACCAGCCGCGACGCCGGTCAGGCCTGTTCCCCACCACGGCAGATGCGAACTCGCCAGCGGGAGGAGTGCGGCCGCCAAGCCGCCGAGCGCCGCACCGGTCACGGTGCGGATGCCGAAGATGGTGACGAAGAGCACGAGCTCGAGGCTGGCAAACATCTGGACATCGTTGGCGTTGAGCGCCAGCGGCTGACCTGCGTAGAGGACTCCACCGATGCCGGCCAGCGCGGCCGAGGCGGCGAACACGAGCATCTTCGAGAGCTGTGGGCTCATGCCGAGCGTGGCGAAAGCGGCAGGCGAGTCGTTGAGCGCCACGAGACGGCGGCCCCAGACGCTGCGCCGGATCGCCAGGACCCCGATGGCGCAGAGAACGAAGGCCACAGCGACGAAGACCATGTAGGCCTTGTCACCCGACGTCGAGATGCCAGGGATCGAGAGGCGACCGACCGGCACCGCACCGCCCTGGGGGATGAAGCTGATATTCGAGAAGAAGCCGTAGTACGCCGCCTGTGCGAAGGCCAGGGTGGCCAGCGCCAGGTAGAGGCCCTGCAGGCGAAGGGCTGGGAGCGAGACGATGGCGCCGACGGCCGCGCACACGAGCACCCCGATGATCAGACCCCACCATGAGGCCCCCCCAGAGGCGACCTTCGACATGACGAAGGCGCCGATGCCCATGAAGGTGAGCTGGCACAGTGAGACCTGCCCGGCATAGCCAGTCACCAAGATGAGTGACAGCGCCACGATCCCGAGTGCGAGGCCCTGGGTCACCGACCCGATCATCGAGCCGCCGAGCACGAAGGTGGCGCCGACAGCGATCGCCACGAAGAGCACGCTGCCCCTGATCGACTCGACCAGCGAGGCGACCCGCGGTGGCGTCGCCACCGTGAGCCGGCCGACAGCGCGAAGTCGGCTCGAGGGGACGACGAGCAGCGCGACGAACAAGAAGACCACCGGGGTGAGCACCGAGATCTCACTGACGAGGTTCACCGGGATGTGCCCTGGGAGGTAGCCCGTGGCATAGGCCTCTGCGAGCCCGAGGGCGATGCCACCGGCGAAGGTCCACGGCAGGTTCCGAAGTCGGCCGACGATGGCCGCCGCATACCCGTTGACCACCAGCAGGGTGAGGAAGTTGATGTCGAGTCCTTGGACCTGGAGCTCGGGACTGATCAGGATCCCCGCCAGCGCCGCCAAGAAGAACCCGAGGATCCAGCCAGAGCGAGCCACGCGACGTGGCGAAGCGCCGGCCATGGCGAGAAGGTCGGGGTCATCGACCACCGCTCGCATGGCGATGCCCGAGCGGACCTGGCGAAGGTAGATCCGAAGGCCGATGGCGATGAGGATCGCCACGATGACGACGATCACCTGGTGATAGGTGATCACCACGTTGAACAGCGACACGGTGTGCCCGGCGAAGAACTCCGGCAACGAGCGCTGCTCGGCGGGCCAGATGGCCTGTGCCAGGCCGACCAGGATGAGCAGGAGGCCCAAGGAGACCATCAGGCTCCGCACCACGGTCGCGCCATAGAGGCGCCGCATATAGGTCTCTTCGACGAAGAGCGCCAGCAGCGGCGCCTCTATGAACAAGACGACGACGAGTGCCAGCAGCGAGTTCCAGCCCCATGACTGGGTCATCTGCCAGTAGCTGAAGGCGGCGAACATCGCCACCGCCCCGTGAGCGAAGTTGAAGACCCCGGTGGTGGTGTACGTCACCACGAGCCCCGTGGCGACGATGGCATAGACGGCGCCCGAGACGATGCCGATGACCGTGAAGGTCAGAAACGTCGTCATGAAGCGGTCACCTGCTCTGCCATCTGCTCAGGGCTCGTAGTTCCTCGGGCCTCCCGTCGACCTAAGGGTTCACCTTCGGCAGAGCCCCGTGGTGCAGGGAGTAGTAGGGCTGGCTGCAGTCCCAGCCCTTGGTGGTGGGAGCGACACGAGTGAAGTTGCCGTTCTTGATCTGCGCCATCACGACACAGTTGCCTGGGATCTTCTTGGCCGGGTTCTGCGGGGCCATCAGGCCGCTGGCCGTGAACTTGGTGACCTTCTTGAGAGCTGCGAGGACCTTGCCACGGGTCGGGCTCGAACCGGCACTCTTGAGCGCCTGCGTGAAGAGCTGAGCCGATGCCCAGCCGTAGAGGGTGAAGAGGTCTGGCTTGAAGCCTGGGTGGGTCTTCTGGATCCAGGTGTTGAAGGTCTTGACCGCAGGGATCGCCTTGGCGTCCTGGCCGAGGTAGAGCGAGAAGCCCTGGCCGAGCCAGGTGCCGTTGGTCGCCGAAGCGCCGCCGGCAGCAGGGATGTAGTGCGGGTCGTAGATCGGGCCAGCCGAGAAGAGCACCTGCGGGTGATAGTTCTGCTGGACCATGGCCTTGTTGAGCGCCGCGAAGATCTGCCAGTCACCGTCGGTCATCAGGACCATCTTGACGCCCTTGTTCTTCATGTTGATGACGTCGGTGGTGAAGTTGGTCTCGATCGGCGACACCTCACGCACGTAGGTGAAGTGGTAGCCGATGTGCTGCATCGCAGCCTCCTGGCCGTGCCACTGAGCGATAGCCGTGTCGGTGTTCGAGACGAGGTTCGCCACGCTCTTGATCGCCTGTGGGTACTTGCTCTTGAGGATCGTGTAGGGGGTCAGCGGTGCTCCCTGAGCGAGCGGCTGGGGGCTGACGGTGTTGGGAAGCGAGTTCGTCCCCGGGTCGAGCGACACCGAGACGTTGGGCATCGCTGGGTTCTTGGCCAGCACGTTGCACGAGTAGTTGTCGAACAGCGAGAAGCTGCCCACCATCGCGAAGTCCTTGCTCAGGGCTGACTGCATCTCGCTCTGGTTCTGGGTGCCGCTGAACGCGTCGTCGGATGACTGCAGCGTGATCTTGCGACCGTTGATACCCCCGAGTGAGTTGATGTAGGCGAAGTAGGCCTGCGCTCCATAGGGCGCTCCCTGGAACAGTCCGGGCACAGGACCAGAGATGATCGAGATGTTGCCGACGGTGACCGTCGACTTGGTGATTCCCACCGTCGAGTTGAGCTCTGCTGAGGTCGGCGTGCCTGCTGCCTGACACGACGAGCTGCTGGTGCTCGCTGCCGAAGCGACAGATGCCGTCGTGACGACGAACCCGCCTGCGACCATCGCCGCTGCCGCCGTCGTGGCGATCAGTCGCCGGCCGAAGCCAGCCTTGCGCTCGATGAGAGCCATCGTTCCCCCCTGTTCATGGACCCCGTCAGCCGGAGACACTTGTGTTCTGCGCAGTGCCTCGCCGAAGCGGGACACCCCCCTAGCTCACCTACGCTCGGTCTCCCGATCGCAGGATCCTGACTGTACGTCAGATTCCGGCGCTTGGGTAGCCAGCGCCCCACCTTTTCTCTCAGCCTCGTGGCGACTGCGAACTGTGTCGAGGAAGGCCACGATTCCGGCCACCGCTGCCGAACAACGGGGACTCGCGATGACGTCGAAGGCATGCTGCGCCAGAGGGAACTCGATGTAGCCAACAGGCGAGCTCGATACCTCTCGAAGGGCCGGCACGAAGGCCCGCGGCACCGCCACCGGGACGAGCGTGTCGTGCGTCCCGTGGAGCACCAGGAACGGCGGTGCGTCCTCTCTGAGCCGATACGACGGCGAGGCTGCCTCGAAGACCTCACGGGCTTCGGCGACGCGCTGCTTGATCACCTGGCGCTCAAGCAGGATCTTGAGCCCAGGGCCGTAGCGACCGGACGTCTGCGGGTCGCCGGTCATGTCGAGCACCCCGTAGATCGGGATGCAAGCGTCGACCGAGCAGTCAGCCCCCTCGAAGCCAGCCTTGAAGGCATCATCGTCACCGGCAAGTGCCGCCAGCGCCGCCAGATGGCCGCCCGCCGACCCTCCCGACAGCGCCACGAACGAGGGGTCCCCGCCGTACTCGGCGGCATGTTCCTTGGCCCACGCGATCGCTGCGAGGACGTCGTTGATGTGGTCAGGCCACACCGCTCGAGGCGAGAGACGGTAGTTGATCGAGAAGCAGACCCACCCGCGCTCGACGAGCTCGAACAGCATCGGCTTGCCCTGCTCTCGCTTGTCGCCGAGCACCCATGCGCCCCCGTGCACGTAGATCATCACCGGCGCGCCCGAGATCCCACCGGCTGGCGCGTACACGTCGAGTCGCTGCGCCTTGGCACCATCGACGACATAGGGCACGTCCTTGGTCACCGAGATGGCCCGGGTCGGGAGCGGGACCGCTCGCACCACCCGCCACCACCGTCCCCACTTCGGATGCGTGTCGGTTGCGGTCATGTCGATCGTGAGGCCCGGCGTGGAGGCCAGCGACCTGCGGACCACCTGGCGAGCCTGGCGACCGACCACCAGGGCGATCAGAAGTCCGACAAGTGCGACAGCGGCCAGGCACAAGCCGATGACACCTGTGGCACTGTTCCCAGCACCTCCCCACACAAGCAGCGCGACCACGAGGACATCGAGCACCACCAGCTGCCCTGCGAGCTCTCCGGTGAGCCAGCCGATGAAGAACGCCGTCCCGGTCAGCGGGTCGCGCCGGATGGGCACGTACACCGTCATCACCGCGATCAGCGCCACGATGCCCCAGATGAGTAGCAACACGTTCACGTCTCTATCTTGCCCCTTCTCGAGCATCGCTCACTCGCACGCCGCTCTCGGCGTGGAGGTGGTCGAGCAGCTCCCTCGTCGTCTCGTCTGACGGCGTCGAGGGGAAGAACAGCGCCACCCGGTCAGCGAGACCACCGACCTTTTCCACGACGCGTGCCGCGACCTCCTGAGGGCGACCCACCACAGCGAGCCGCTCGGTGACCTCATCGTCGACAAGCGAGCCGAGCAGGTCGAAGCGACCTTCGGCGACGGCGTGACGAAGCGGTTCGTGGAGATCCTCTCGACCGATTGACTCGAGCACCCGTCGGTAGGCCGGCGTCGAGCCGTAGAAGCCGAGCAGTGCACGAGCACCCCGATCAGCTGCCTCGAGCTCCTCGTCGTCTCGACCCACGGCGGTGATCACGCCGCAGACCACTTCGATGCCGTCCCTTCCCTTGCCGGCCGCCTCGAGGCCTCGCTCGATCGCGGGCAGCGTCGTGGCCGCCAGCAGTTCCGCCGACGTGAAGGGGAGCACGCTCACCCCATCGCCGCGTGCCGCTGCGAGCTCGGTCATCGCTGGACCGAGCGCCCCGACGATCACCGGGGGTGGCGATGTGGTCAACGGTGATGGGGAGAACATCGGCGTCATGAGCGTGTGGGTGTAGTGCGGACCGCGGTGGTCGAGTGGCACTCCGTCTTGCCAGGTAGCGAAGATGGCGTGCAGTGCATCGACGTAGTCGCCCATCCGCTCGAGGGGTCGCGACCACTCGATCCCGAAGCGACGAGTGATATGGGCGCGTATCTGAGGGGCGATGCCGAGTCGGAATCGACCACCGGTGAGCCGCTGGAGGTCGAAGGCGGCATGAGCGAGGTGGATCGGGTTTCGCGGGAAGGCGATGGCGGCGTTGGTCATCAACGAGGCCCCAGGCGCGCCCGCTGCAGCCAGGAACAGCGCCCCGGTCACATCATGAGGGCCTTCGGCGGTGAAGAGGCCATCGGCACCGAGCGCAAGGAGCTCTCCTGAGCGCTCCACGACGTCCTCCAAGGCCACACCCATGATGCTCAGATCGAACTCCATCTCTCCACCTTCGCACGGCTGCACCCACCACGTTCACCCGTAGGTTGATGGGCACGGATTCGACAAGGAGCACACCATGACCGCTGCGAGCCTCGAGCGCCTCCACGGAACGATCGGCCTGTGGAGCTTTGCCCACGAGACCCTGGCCGCGAACGAGGCGCACCGTGCCCCGAAGCTGGCTGAGGAGCTCGGCTTCTCGTCCTACTGGATGCCAGAGTCGGCCGGGCGGGAGTCGTTCACCAGCGCCTCGTTGCTCCTCGCCGGCACGAGCACCATCACTCTTGGCACCTCGATCGCTTCGATCTGGGCACGGGACGCGATGGCGGCCGCAGCTGGCGCCAAGACCCTCAATGCAGCGCACGATGACCGCTTCGTGCTCGGGCTCGGCGTGAGCCACAAGCCCGCGGTCGAGCAAGCTCGGGGGCACATCTATGAGCGTCCGGTGGCTGCCATGCGTTCCTACCTCGAGGCACTCGACAGCGCGCCGATGTTCTCACCCGAGGGTTCGACGAGACCGCCTCGGCTCATCGCCGCCCTCGGTCCAGCGATGCTCGAACTGGCTGCCGAGCTGGCTGACGGCGCGCTCCCCTACCTCGTGACCCCGGCGCACACCGAGGTCGCACGCCAAGCCCTCGGACCTGATCGTTCCCTCGTGGTGGAGCAGGCCATCGCGCTCACCGACGACGAAGACGACTTCCGGGCACGAGCCAGCGCCCACCTCCGGATCTACACCGGCTTGCCCAACTACCAGAACAACTGGCGGCGCCTCGGCTTCTCTGACGAGGACTTCATCCCTGGCGGCAGCCATCGCCTCCAAGACGCGATGGTGGTGCGGGGTGGGACCGACCAGGTGGCGGCTCGCGTGGCAGAGCACAGGGAGGCAGGCGCTGACGTCGTGTGCCTCCAGGTCCTCGGTGCCGATCCGCTCAGCATCCCAGAGGCCGAGTGGCGGCTCCTCGCCGGGGAGGTGCGCTGAGATGGCCGACGTCACGGTGAGCACGAGCATCGACGCCAGCGTCGAGCAGGTCTGGCACGAGCTGAGTGCGATCGAGGATCACGTGGAGTGGATGGCTGATGCGGTGGCGATCACCTTCGACAGCGACCAGCGTCGAGGAGTTGGCACGTCATTCCTCTGCGCGACGAAGATCGGACCGCTGCGCACTTCTGACCACATGACCATCACCGAGTGGGAGGACCACGTGGCGATCGGCGTCGTCCACGAGGGCGCCGTTACCGGTCGAGGCCGCTTCCAGATCGTGGCGACGAGCCCGACGTCGACCGAGGTCACATGGCGTGAGCAGCTCACCCTGCCGTGGTGGATGGGAGGCGCGCTCGGCGGCGTGGCGGCCAAGCCCGTGTTCAGGTGGATCTGGAGGCGAAACCTCCAGCGCCTCAAACTACGAGTCGAGCGGCCTACGGCGTCTTGATGGTGACCGGCAGGCTGCTACCACCCTGGTAGCCACCAGAGTCGGTGACCGTGAGGGCGACCGTGTGGCTCCCAGCGGTGACGAACCTGGTGGCGAAGGTCGCCCCTGAGCCGGCGGGCTGTCCATCGAGCGTCCACGACCTCGAGAGCACGGCGCCCGATGGCGTCGAGACGGTGGCGTGGAAGGTCACCAGCTTGCCGACGGTGAGCTTGCCTGTGCTCCTCAGACTCACGCTCGGCGCTATCCAGCCCGTCTGACAGCCAGCAGCGTGGCTGAGCTTGTACGAGGAGTTGGAGAACTCCTGCTGGATCAGGTACTTCGAACCGTTGAGCCTGACGTTGTAGCGCTGCCCGCTCGTGCCACGCAACGCCCCATAGACATAGGCGCACAGGTCACCGATCTCGTTGCCGCTCTTGTCCATCCAGCCGTGCGTCAGTCCGTCCTGTGAGTAGCCCTGCGGGTCGGTGACGGCCTCGGCGATCTCGTGGGAGACGGCAGAGACGCCGTAGTCGACCGCAGGGTCAGCGTTCGGAGCATCGACCAGACCGTTGCAGCCGATCCCCGTTCCCGAGTTCCACACCGTGTACGGGATGACCGCGTAGAGCATGGGCGCATCGGTGGGCGCTGGGTTGACGTAGGAGTGATAGGCGCAGTAGCTGTCGGCTGTGTCGGCGTAGTTCGCGGTGCACGAGTGCGGGGTCTGGCCCTGTGAGGGCATGCAGTCCTCGACGCCCTTTGGCAGGTACACGACGTAGAGGTGCGACCAGTCGGTGGAAAGGTTCTTGTCCGTCGTCAACCGCTGGACCTCGGCCATGATGTCAGCGTCGCTAATGCACGAGCTGTAGCCCGAGTTGTCGTTGTAGATCGCGCCAGAATCAGGCGAGCAACCTGTGGTGTTGGCGTCATTGGGGTAGGCCTGGGTGTCGACGATCGGCTGGGACGCAGTCATCTGCGAGCCGAAGCGGGTGCCGCTCGCATTGGTGTACTGGGTCAGCACGCTGAACGGCGAAGCCGTGGTGCCAGCGGTGGTGGCTGCGGAGAGATCATTGATGAACTGCGTGCTGAGCGACTCGTAGCCGCTATCGAATGCTGCCTGGTTCGGCGCCCAGTAGATAGGCGTCAGCGTCACTGCGCCGGGCTGCAGCGATGTCCCCATAGTCACCCCGCCCTTGAGCTTGAGTGGCGGACTGCCCCCGTTGTAGGCCTTCGAGGCACTTGACCTCGCTGCGAGGCTGCAGGCAATCGGGGCAGCCGTCGTCGAGGGCCGCTGGATCCCGAGGAACCGCCCGACATGGGTCGGTGCCGGCGCGCATGACGTGGCACCTGCCACTGAGCCGGCGCTGGCGAGGGGGACCAACGACGAGGCCACGACTGCTGCGAACACCACCAACCTGCGCACGCAGACTGCCTATCAGTCAAAACCCGCTCAAATGAGCGCGGCCTTGTGGCGCTAGCTGACGCCAGCCTTTTTCAGGTCAGACCTGAGGAAGAAGCCAGCCAGGATCTGGAGGACGCCCATCACGATGAACCAGATGCCGACGAGCACTGCCAGGACCTTGACGCTCGAGGCAGGCACCGCGATGACGACCGCACCGGCAGCGATGGAGATCACCCCGAAGATGATGGGCCACACCCGCGAACGGGTCGAACCACCAAGGATCCCCACCATCAGCGACACCGTGCCCTGGACGATCCACGTGATGCCGATCAAGAGCGCGATCAGCGCCCGAGCGACATCAAGGTGACGGATCAGCACCACGCCGACGACGACCTCGAGCAAGCCGGCGATGCCGAGCCAGGCCCGATGCTGCTCTTCAGGGTCGAGCACCCTGATGAAGTGGAAGATGCCGCCGACGATCAACAGGATGCCGAAGATCACGCAGACCACGTTGATCGAGGTCGTCGGGTGGAACGCCAGGACGAGGCCGAGGACCAGGGTGATGAATCCTGCCAGCAGCTGCAGCTGCCATCCGATCTTCGGTGAGAGGCCGAACACCACGGCCTCGGTCTCGATGGTGCTTGCTTCGTCAGCCATCACGTTCCTCCTCGTTCCAGGGACGTTGTTGATCGTACGCCTGCAAGGTCGTTGACGAGTGGATCCGCCCGCCGTCGCTCAACTCAGGTAGGAGGTTGACAGCTCACGAAGTCGCTGCTCACACTCAGCAGCGCAGTCGCCGATGATGTCGGCGACTGGCCGCACCGAGGAGATCCGCCCGGCGATCTCACCGCTCAGGGCGATCCCGGCTTCGAGGTCACCACCGAAGTAGACGTCGCGGACCGACCCGAACGCCCCCATGGCATTGGTCTCGTGATCGAACTCGAGTGCGCTCGTCCGCTTGGTCCGCAACGCCCGCAAGGCCGGCGAGGTGTGGGCGTTCAAGAAGACCGTGTCGGTCTCGCCCGCCGCCACGATGGCTTCCTTCCACGCCTCGTGGACTGGCGACTCAGCACAGGCGACCATGGCGGTGCCGAGCTGGACGCCCTCGGCGCCGAGTGCGAGGGCGGCGGCCATGGTCTTCCCATCGAGGAAGCCGCCGGCGGCGATCACCGGCAGATCGAAGGCGCTCGTGACCGCAGGCAGCAAGACCATGGTGGAGACGGGGCGAGGGCTCTTGAAGCCGCCGCCCTCGCCGCCCTCGACGATGAGCCCGTCGACGCCGGCGTCCACCGCCTTCTCGGCCGCGGCCAACGAGGGCACCACGTGGAAGACAGTCAGACCTGCATCCTTGAGCTGCCCGGTATGGCGAGTGGGACTGCCGGCCGAGGTGGTGACGAACCGGACACCCTGAGCGATCACGAAATCGACGATCGCGCTGGGATCGGCGACAAATGCCTGCGCGATGTTGACCCCGAACGGTCGATCGGTGAGGTCCTTCATCTTCGCGATCTCCTCGCGGATGATGTCGAGCTCTCCAGAGGAGGTCTCGATGATCCCCATGGCCCCTGCGTTCGAGACTGCCGAAGCGAGGGCAGAGCGGGCGATCCAGCCCATCGGCGCCTGGACGATCGGGATCTCGACGCCGAGGAGCTGCGTGACACGGTTGGTGAGCATCCGGCGATCATGGCATCTCGCCACCGCCGTTGCCGGGGAGCGCAGGGTCGGTACGCTGCCGGTACCGCCCAGCCGAGGAGATCCACCATGCACACACGTGTCACACGAGCAATCGGGGTGATCGTGCTGCTCGCGACCGTGAGCGGCCTCGTGCCAGCGGTGGCCGAGAGCGCAGGAGCGAAGAGCGCAAGCGCCCCGAAGACCACCTGGCTGTGCAAGCCCGGCCAGTCGCCGGATCCGTGCACGCAGAACATCTCCTACGCCGTCGTCCCGGCCGTCGGTGCGCCGACGGTGGTCCATGTCGCGCAGCCCAGCTCGCCGCCGGTCGACTGCTTCTACGCGTACCCGACGGTCTCCAGTCAGTCCACACCGAACTCCAACCTCACGGTCGGGCCTGAGCAGACCTACATCGCAGCCGATCAAGCCGCTCCCTTCTCCCAGGTCTGTCGGGTCTTTGCGCCCATGTACCGGCAGATGACGATCCATGAGCTGTTCTCCAAGGACGCTGCAGGGCAGAAACGAGCGCTCGATATTGCCTACGCATCGTTGGCGCAGGGCTTCGCCGCCTTCCTCGCCCAGGAGCCAAAGGGACGCCACTTCGTGCTGCTCGGCCACTCCCAGGGTGCCGCCATGCTGATCCATCTCATCGCCAAAGTCATCGACCCCAACCCGGCGCTCAGGGCGCGTCTGGTGTCAGCGCTCCTCCTCGGCGGCAACCTGACCGTGGCGAAGGGCAAGACGGTCGGTGGTGCGTTCCAGCACATCCCGCTGTGCACCTCTGGCCATCAGCTCAGCTGTGCAGTGGCCTACTCGAGCTTCTATTCCGCGCCTCCGAAGACCTCGTACTTCGGCATCCCCGGCCAAGGGGTCAGCCTGCTCTGGGGTCAGACCTCACGGTCGTCGAACCTGCAGGTGGCGTGCGTGAACCCTGCGAGCTTCGGACCAGGCAGCGTCCGACTCGGCGTCCGCTTCCTCAACACCGATTTCCCCGGCGCCGGCTACGTCACCTACCCGGGTCTCTATCGATCGCAGTGCATGCGCGTCAACGGCGCGACGTTCCTGCACGTCACCGTCGAGCCCTCGAGCGCCTATCCAGCCGCAGCGCACCCGAACCAGCGGCCGACGGTAGCGAGCTCGGGAAAGAACTGGGGCCTCCACGACTACGACGTCAATCTCGCAGCCGGGGACCTGGTGAGCCTCGTCGCTCGCCAGGAGTTCTACCTTCACAACCACCGCTAGGTTCACCGCTTCGCTCCGAGCGGCGGCGCGATGAGAAGACTCTCATCGTCTCTTCACCATCGGCTCATGTCGTGCCATCAGATTGCTCCCGAGCAGCCAGCCTGCCGCACGCACGCTGGCATCTGAGAGGAGCACCATGCACCACACATCACCCACCGCCATCATGCGAGGCCGCCAGGCCATCGTCCTGGTGGCCATCGCGCTGCTCGCCGCCGTCCTGGTCGGCCCCGCCGCACTGCGCCATGCCCGTACCGGTGCGGCTCCGGTGCCCGTCGGGCACCCCGGGATGGGCTTCTTGTCGAACATGGACGTGGTCAACGACACAGGGTCCTCGTGCCAGGGCTTCGACATCCAGATCGAGGACATCACACAGGCTGACATCGCCGGCACCTACTGGGGCTCCTATGGCCAGCCGACCCAGACCGACATGACCTTCCCTGATGGCCACAGCGGCGTCGACATCAAGTGGCAGGCAGTCTGGGCGGGCTCGAGCTGGTCGTTCTCGACCGCTGCGGGCACCCAGGAGCACTTCGGCGTCAGCGTCATGGTCCCGCCCGGGGTCCAGCACCTGACCTGGCTGTGCGACCCCTCCAACACCGGCGTGCTCAGCCCGTATGGCGGCACTGCCACCGGCAACGGTTACACCGACAACACGCTCACCAATCCGGCTCCCACCGTCCAGACCTCTGTGGTGGCGACGCCGGCCGGCGAGCAGGTCAACCAGACCATCCAGAACGGCCCAGCGAACGCGCCGCTGCCGCAGAACGCTGTCTGGTACTACCGCTACCAGCAGAACACGGTCGACACGCCCGACCTCGGTCAGCTCACGCCTGACAACGGGCTCGCCGTCTCCGCCATGACCGCCAGCCAGATCAACGACGCCCTCAACCTTGTCGATGGAGGAGGCTCGGAAAGCGCGAACCAGCCTGTGTCGAACGGGGACGGCGGCTCGGTCTGGGTTGTCCAGACCTACGCCTACGAGGATCCGACCACGCTGCTTCCCGGCCCCTACGACGACGCGCACACCGCCAGCTGCTCAGACACCGTTCCCGCGAGCGATCCGAACAACTGCGCCAACTTCGTCGGCCCGCTGCTGTCGACCACCATCCTCTCGACCAACCCCGCCAACGGCGGCAACCGGTTCCCGGTCAACGTCAACGAGAAGCTCAATGGCACCGCCTCGACAGTGGCCGGCGCCGTCACCAGCAATGACCTGTCCGGCGACAACGCCAATCCGGGCAACGTCGACTGCACCGGCTCGTGCTCGACGGTCGTCGACACCGGGACCCAGGTGACCCTGAGCGCCACCGCCAACCCCGGCTACACCTTTGCGGGGTGGGCGGGTGCAGGATGCAGCGGCACATCGACCTGCACGGTGACGGCCTCCGCTGTCACCAACGTCACCGCTAACTACACCCTGGCACCGAGCTTCACCGCACCCGCAGCGGGGATCCCGACCCTGGATGGGACGACGACGAAGGTGACCCTCCATGGCACCGGGTTCGCCGCCAAGAATGCCGTCGTCTCGATCTCAGCGACCGGCGTCACGGCGTCTTCGATCAAGGTGAGCGGGGGCACGACGCTCAAGTTCACCGCCACAGCCACTCGAGCTGCGCTGGGGGGACTTCGAGACGTGACGATCACGAACCCCGGGGGCTCCCACGGTACGTGCTCGGGGTGCCTCGATGTGCGAGCGCTGCCTCACGTGACCTCGGTCACGCCGAGCTCCATCGCTGCCAGCTCGAGCACAGCGAAGGTGGTCGCGGTGACCATCGCCGGAACCAGCTTCGAGCCGGGCGCCAAGATCAAGCTCTCTGGCACAGGGCTTAAGGCTGCAGTGACGTCGAACTCGGCCACCTCGATCCAGCTGAACCTCACGGTGGCCAAGAAGGCCGCAGCGGGGCTCAGAGCCATCACCATCACCAACCCGGACAAGGGTGTCGGGACGGCCTCGCTTCGGATCAGCTGAATCGGTTCTCACCCCTCAGGCTGCGCCTGCCCCGCCTCCTCGTGGAGGGGCAGGCGCAGCCGCGAGGCGGGTTGGTAGTTGGGCCCCGCTGTCACGTCGACTCGCTCGAGGAGCGAGACGCACGAGGGCTCGAGCAGCGCCGCGAGCTCGAGGGTCGGTTCGATGCCGAGCAGCTCGAAGGGCGGCGAGCCGAGTCGATCGGTCTCATCCTCTAGGTGCTGGCGAAGCGCCGTCCCTTCGGCGACCACCTGACCATCGTCAGCCAAGCCGCGCCGCTCGAGGGCGCGCCACCCAGCAGCCAGATCCTCGTCGCTCGTCCCACGAGACCGAGCGAGCCAGTCATCCTCGTAGCCGAGCCAGGCGTTGTGGAGGATCGATGCCTCGGCGTGGGTGAGCCCCGCCGCGACGACCAGCGCCCAGTGGGTGTCACCACGCCACTCTCGGAGCGCGTTCACCGCATGCCAGCCCGACAGCACCGGATCGTCGGGACGCTCGACGTCGAGCACGGCGCCGAAGAGGACTCGACCGACGCGCGGCAGCTGGTCGACGACACCCCACAGACGTGCTGACCAATCTGCGAGCACCTCCATGATGTTCGGAGCGAACGCTTGAAGTCCCTCGAGGACCGCAGCGTCACGAGCCCGCCAGCACTCCATGAAGCGCGTTCGGTCACCGAGGATCTCGAAGGTCAAGGCGATGCCGAGCGGGCTGATCGATCCGAATGCCGCGCTCACCGCCTCGGGGCCGGCCCCAGCCAGCGGGGCACACCTGCTGGCGATGTAGCCGAGCGGTCCCGGCAGCCCGAGGGCTTCGAAGCGGGCGATCGCTCCCGGATCCCAGAAGATCCACCCGACGGTGGTCTGGATCGAGCGCGAGATCCTCCTCGTCGCTTCCAGCACCTCGACGTCGCTGGTCTCTGCCATCCCAACCTCCACGCGATCTCGATTTCGGTATCCCACGCCACCTGAGGAGATCTCAGCGAGACGGTCACTCCACGGGGAACTCTCGCAGCATCATGGGCCTATGACCAACCGCACCGTTCGCACCAAGTCCGCCGCCCTCGGTGGCGCCCTGCTCCTCGGCGCTGTCGCCCTGGCCGGCTGCTCGAGCTCAAGCTCGAGCTCGTCGACGACGACCAAGTCGACTCTCGATCCCGACGTCGAGCAGGTGCTCGCACTCGCCCACGGCGTGGCCGCCAAGGAGGGCCTCAAGCCATCTGAAGTCACCGTCACCGCCAAGGTGTCGCCAGCCAACGACTCATGGATGCGCTTCACCGTCACGCCGAAGCCTGGGGCATCGAACAGCGTCCAAGGTGGCTACGGCTATGCCCACCAAGCGCAGACCTGGTCGGTCGTGGAGACAGGGACCGCACAGGTCGGGTGCCCGGTCAACGGTCAGCCACCCACCGTGCCCCTCTCGGTCATCACATCCTTCGGGCTCACCTGCCCCACCGCCTGAGCACCGAAGGACCGCCGGCCCGGCGTGACCTACGCCAGCGCAACCACCTCGTAGCCATCTGCACACGGGCGCACGAGCCAGCCGTCGAGCGCCAGCCCATCGAGGCCTGCGAGACCCTGGCGCAGCAGCACGAAGGCAATCCTGCCCTTGACGGCCTTGGCTGCGTGGCCAGCCGCCCCCACGCCGTCAGCCGCTTTGAAGTGCACCGAGACGATGTCTCGGTGCCGGCCAAGCTCTTCGACGTCGATGGCCGCCCTGTGCTCGCCAGGCAACAGGTCCACGATGATGCCAGAGCCGAAGCGGGCGATCGCTCGTGTAACCGATGACCGCCAGAACGCTCCCAGCTGTCCGATCCCGTCGATCCGGGCCGTCATCTTGAGCCGGTAGTCGGCGATGAGGTCGTCGGCGGTGGTCACGCCGTAGACACCCGACGGCACGAGGATCCTCGAGAGCTCAGCATCGGTCAGATCCTCAGGGGCAAGGTGCTCCCAGACGACCCCGGTGTAGCGCTGCCACGCCGGCAGCACCGGTGGTCGCCCAGTGGCCAACGACGACATGGCGGCGAGCGCACGATCGAGCAGCTCGCCTCGGACGCCAACCACCTTCGCCAGCTCTGATGGCGAGCGGGCGCCAAGTGTGGCGCCGATCGCGGCACGGACTCTGCGGCGCTCTGGAGCGAGCCGCCGAGCAAATCGCGTTGCCTGAGGTCCCCTGAGCCCGCCCGCCGCCTTGCCCTCGGATGGAGGCAACAAGAGGACGAGCTCATCGGGTTCCGTGGTCACGTCGGGGATCGTAGGACCGACAGCAGCCTTGTCCTCGCGATGGCGAACATCTCGGTTTGAGATGGCAGTTCGTGACCTTCGGCCCTATCTCGATGGGGGTGCCTCTCGGTAAGACCTTCCTATGACGAACCTCCTGGCTGGCATCTCACCCTTGGTCCTCGCGCGTTGGCAGTTCGGCGTGACGACCGTCTTCCACTTCCTCTTCGTCCCCCTGACGATCGGACTCGCCTTCCTTGTCGCCGTCCTCCAGACGGCGTTCTACAAGACGAAGAAGCCCGAATACGACCGCCTCGCCCGCTTCTACGGCAAGCTGTTCTTGGTTAACTTCGCCATCGGCGTGGTCACCGGCATCGTCCAGGAGTTCCAGTTCGGGATGGCCTGGTCGCACTACTCGACCTTCGTCGGCAACATCTTCGGAGCCCCGCTGGCCATCGAGGCGCTGCTGGCGTTCTTCATGGAGTCGACCTTCATCGGCCTCTGGATCTTTGGCCGTGACCGGCTCTCCCCGAGGCTCCACCTCGCCTCGATCTGGCTGGTGAGCCTTGGGACCACCCTGTCGGCTGCCTTCATCATCGCTGCGAACTCGTGGATGCAGCACCCGGTCGGCTACAAGATCGATCAGGCCACCGGGCAGGCAGTCATGACCAATTTCTGGGCTGTCATGTCGAACTCGACCTTCATCAGCGCCTACCTCCACGTCCTGACCGCTGCCCTGGCCACCGGCGCCACCTTCCTCCTCGGCATTGCCGCTTGGCACCTCAAGAAGAAGAACGACACCTCGGCTTTCGCCAAGGCCGCCGCCATCGGCGTGGTCGTCCTGCTGCTCTCGACCCTCGCCACCATGTTCATGGGCGACAACCAGGCACGCTTGATGACGCAGCAGCAGCCGATGAAGATGGCTGCTGCCGAGGCGCTGTACAACTCCGAGAACGGCGCCAGCTTCTCGTTGCTGACCATCGGCAACCTCTCGGGCGACCCGGTCTTCCAGATCCGGGTGCCCCACGCCCTCTCGGTAATGGCCACCGGTCAGTGGAACGGCAAGGTCGCCGGCATCAACGAGCTCCAGGCGGCCGACGTCGCGAAGTATGGCCCCGGCAACTACAAGCCGATGCTGTGGGTGACCTACTGGAGTTTCCGCCTGATGATCGGCTTCGGCATGCTGATGCTGCTGCTCGGGGTGCTCGGGATCTGGCTGCTCTGGCGGGGCAAGCTCCCGACATCTCGGAGGTACCTGACCTTCGCCACCTGGATGATCGGCGCCCCATTCCTGGCCAACTCGTTCGGGTGGATCTTCACCGAGGTGGGTCGCCAGCCCTGGATCGTCTACGGCCTGATGTTCACGGCCAAGGGCGTGAGCCCTGTGGGGACGGGCTACTTCGCCACCAGCCTCATCGGCTTCACCGTGCTCTACGGCGTGCTCGCCATCGTCGAGATCAGCCTGATGTTCACGCTGGCCCGCCGAGGCACCGCTGAGCTCATCGAGAGCGACGACACCCCTGACGACGAGCAGGCGGAGCGCCCCTTCGCCCTCATCTACTGAGCTTCGAGAAGAACCAAGGAGACCACACGTGACTAGCGCACTGACCCTCGCAACCGCCGGGCCGAGCGGCCTCGCCATCTTCTGGTTCGCCCTGATCGGCGTCCTGTGGGTGGGCTACTTCCTGCTCGAGGGCTTCGACTTCGGCGTCGGCGTCCTCTATCCCTTCCTCGGTCGAGACGACCTCGACAAGAGGATGATGATCAACGCCATCGGGCCGACCTGGGACGGCAACGAGGTCTGGCTGCTCACCGCAGGCGGCGCCACCTTCGCCGCCTTCCCGCTCTGGTACGCCACGGTGTTCAGCGGCTTCTATCTGGCGCTTTTCTTGATCCTGGTGGCGCTCATCGCTCGAGGGATGGCCTTCGAGTTCCGCGGCAAGCGCGACTCGGCTCGCTGGCGCTTCTGGTGGGACACCGCCATTGTGGTCGGGTCGTTCCTCCCCGCCCTGCTCTGGGGTGTTGCCTTCGCCAACTTCCTCCACGGCGTCCCGATCGCTGCGAACGGCACTTGGGTCGGCGGCTTCTTCCAGCTCGTCAAGCCCTACGCCCTCTTGGGTGGGTTGACCACGCTGTCGCTGTTCACCCTGCACGGTGCTGCGTTCCTCGGGCTTCGCACGACAGGCGATCTCAGAGAGCGCTCACGGTCGATCGCCATGAAGCTGGCCATCCCCACCTTGGTCATCACCTTCGGCTTCTTCCTCTGGACCTACCTCGACGCCGTGCATCGCCACCACTCGGGCCTCGTCCCACCGTTCCTGCCGATCCTGGCGTTGCTCGCCCTGGCCGCAGTGGGCTGGCTGGTCCGTGAGCGCCTGGAGGGCTGGGCCTTCACCGCGACCGCCTTCACCATCGTCGGCTGGACCGCCACCATGTTCCTGGCGCTCTACCCACGAGTGCTCGTGTCCTCGATCGCACCTCGCTTCGACCTGACGATCGCCAACTCGGCCTCGCAGCACTACACCTTGATGGCCATGACGATCATCGCCTTGATCTTCACGCCCTTCGTGCTCGCCTACCAGGCGTGGAGCTACTGGGTGTTCCGCCAGCGGATCCGTCGTCCCGGCGAGGAGATCGCGCCAGAGGGCGTCGAGACGCCATCGGTCCCTGCCAGCACGGATGGCTAAGAGCTCCGCTCCCTCCTCTCCCGCAGCCACGCCGCCGGCGATCCGTCCCCCGATCGACCGACGGCTGCTGCGCTCGACGCCATCAGCACGCCGGGCCATCGGCCTCGCGGTCGTCCTCGGCTCGCTGAGTGCCATCGCGGTAGTGGTCCAGGCGGTGGCGCTGGCCGACCTCATCGGTGGCGCCTTCGCCAGCCACGGTCGACACTGGTCGCTCGCCGCCACCATCGTCTTCGTCGTGACGGTCCTCATCCGCGCCTTGTGCCAGCTGCTCAGTGACGCTGTCGGCGATCGAGCTGCCTCGAAGGTCGTGCGAGACCTGCGTGCTCCCGTCATCGCCAGCGTGACCGCAGGGAACGAGACGACCTCGACCAGCGCCACCGTCACCCTCTTGACGAGAGGGTCCGACGCAGTCGGGACCTACCTTTCTCGCTACGTTCCTGCCCTCGTCCTGAGCATCGTCGCTCCAGCGATCACGATCTGTTGGATCGCTGTCTCAGATCCCGTGAGCGGCGTGATCGTGATGGCAACCGTGCTCGTCCTGCCGGTGTTCATGGTCCTGCTCGGCAAAGAAGCTGCCGATCGCATGCGGGCGACCTGGTCGACGACGGCACTGCTGAGCGGGCACTTCGCCGATGTGCTCCGCGGCATGCGGACGCTGCGATCCTTCAACCGGGCCGAGGCGCAGGTCGAAGTTCTCGAGGGAGCAGGCGAACGTCTTCGTCGCACCAGCATGGGGACGCTCAGGGTCGCTCTGCTCTCCTCGTTCACCTTGGAGCTGCTCTCATCGTTGGCCACCGCGCTGGTGGCGCTCAGCCTCGGTCTGCGGCTGATCGCCGGCCACCTCAACCTCTCGGTGGCGCTCGCTATCTTGATCGTCACCCCAGAGGTGTACCTCCCCCTCCGCAGAGCCTCGGCGCAGTTCCACGAGGCCACCGACGGCGTCGGTGCAGCGTCAGACCTCCTCGACCTCGCTGAGGCCGCACGTCCTGCGCCTCGCCCTGGAGGCAACCGCGGACCTGAGTTGCTCGGCGCCATCGCCGTCGGCCACACGCCATCGATCACCTTGGACGGTCTGGTGCTCGGCCACGACGGCTCGGCGCTCTGGACAGCGCCGGTCGACCTGCGCCTGCAAGCGGGTCAGCACGTCAACCTCGTCGGCCCGAGTGGGTCAGGCAAGTCGACGCTCCTCCAAGCGCTGCTCGGCGCCCACGAACCCATGAAGGGGCGGATCCTCATCGACGATGTGGACCTGGCAGATCTCGACCCGATCGCTTGGCGACGCTCTCTCGGCTGGCTCCCCCAGCATCCTCACCTCATCGGCGGGACCTTGCGCGACGCCATCGCGCTTCGAGAGCCCGACATCGACGACGACGAGCTCCTGGCGATGCTCGACGCCATCGGTCTCCACGAGGTCGTGGCGACCGACCGCTCCCTGCTCGAGCGCTCTCCAGAGGAGGTGCTTCGACAGCTCTCCGGCGGAGAGCGCCACCGCCTCGCGCTCCTGCGCTCGCTGCTCGGTTCGCCGCGGCTCGTTGCGCTCGACGAGCCGACCTCGCATCTCGATGCCACGAGTGCGCTCGACTCGGCGGCCATCATCAGGCACCGATGGGAGGGAGTGACGGGAGTCCTCGTGACGCACGAGCCGAGCCTTCTCCTCCCGACAGATCTGGTCATCGACCTCGGCGGGAGGAGGCTCCATGCGTGAGCTCGACCCCTCGATCTCGGTCCTGTCGCCAGTTCGGGCTGCACCGGCCAAGGCCGCGTGGGCGCTGGCCTTCGGCCTCATCACCGCACTCTCGAGCATCGGCCTGATGGCGTGCTCGGGACTCCTGATCGTGCGCTCATCGCTCCGTCCACCGGTCTTCTCCCTCGCCGTGCTCATGGGCTTTGTCCAGCTGTTCGCCCTCAGTCGCGCTGTGGCGAGGTACCTCGAGCGCTTGGCGATCCACGACGCCGCCTTCCACACCCTGACCTCGACCCGGCTTGCGGTCTTCCGCGCTATGAGTCGCCTCGTCCCGGGGGGCCTCGGCGCCCACCACGACGCCGAGATCACCAGGAGTGCCATCAGCGATGTCGACGCACTCGAGCACCTCTACGTGGGTGTCTTGCCGCCGCTGGTGGTCGGGGCGATCGCCGGGATCTTCTCGATCCTCCTGGCAGGCCTCATCGTCCCGGGGGCAGCGCTCGCGCTGGCCGCAGGGCTTGCGATCGCCACCGTGGCCCTCCCCCTCACCGCTCGGCGTCTGGCCGAGAACCCCCAGCGACTGCTCGAGGACGCACTCCAAGCGCGGCACCGCCTCCTCGTGGAGGTCACCTCGGCGCCGCTTGAGCTCTCGACCTCCCCACGGCTCGACTCGCTGCTGGGCGAGCTCGACGTGACCGACCGCACTACCGCCAAATTGCGCCAGCGACTGGCGCGGCGCCGAGGCGCGGTGGCTGCGGCATCGGTGCTGGTGGTCGGGGGAACGATCCTGCTCATGACCCGGCTCTCGGCAGCTGCGGTCAACACCGGCGCGCTGGCTGCCACCTCGGTGGCGGTCCTGCCGCTCCTGGCCATGGCCGCCTTCGAGGTCACTGCCGCCATGACCCCTGCGCTCGGCGGTCTTCCGGAGGACAGGGCGGCACAGCAGCGCCTTGAGGCGCTGCTCTCGATGCCATCGGCCTGGCCAGATCCGAGCCATGTCGTCCACGACGTGGCGACCGCTGACACCGCCGAGCTGACGAAGGTCGTGCTGGGCCACGACGGTCCGCTGGCCGGACCGCTCGACCTCGTCATCTCGCCGGGCAGCCGCATCGCCATCGTCGGGTCGAGCGGTGCTGGCAAGTCCACCCTGCTCGACGCGCTGGCCCACTTCACGCCGCCCTGGGCTGGTCAGGTCTCGATCGAGGGTGCTCCCCTCGACGAGCTGACTGGGAGCCAGACCAGGTCCCGTGTGCTCTGTGTCGAGCAGGACCCCCACATCTTCAGCACCACCCTTGCCGCCAACGTGCACCTGGCCCGTCCTGACAGCACCGACGCCGAGGTCGACGACGTCCTCGAAGCTGTCGGCCTCGGTGCTCGATCACAGGGC